>JACCDO011755295.1_pt1 | contig 27182 bp, 25 predicted proteins | sample 7446101 | NCBI WGS metagenome assembly JACCDO01 (sample SAMN15323440, study PRJNA562643) | freshwater metagenome | isolation source: river surface water | place: USA:Blue River Watershed | collected 2017-08-16 | reverse complement strand
TTTTTCTTTCTATAAAAAACTTAAAATCAATTAATATAAATTAATTAATAAGATATATATTAAATTAAAAATATATAAATATGGAAAGTATTGATTTAGACTCCCTTGATGATATTAAAGATATTTCATTTGACATAAACCCCCAAAAGCAAAATTCAAAACCTAATTTAGTTACAAGAGATCCTCCACCACGTAGTCCGTCTGGATTATCTGATTCTTCTTTTGGTTTAGATTTAATTATGAATAAAGACAAACAAAGACGTAAACCAAGTCCTCGTTCTTCCCCTTCTCCAACGTCTTTTACACCTATCGAAGAACCAAAATCAAGTTTTAGTAATAACATGTATTCAAATATTGATAGTAATACCCCCAACCTTTCTAAATCTGCTGGATTTGATATGGATTCATACCTAGAAGATGAAATGGCTGATCTCAACCTTAATTCGAATTCAAAACCATCAATTACTAAAATTAGCAGTGTTAGTTCATCTCCTATTGAATTAAAACCACCAAGTGGTGGCATGGATTTTAACTTTGATGATGATTTAGCTGATTCCAAACCATCAAATGGTGGTGGTTACCAATCAGCACCATCACAACAATATAATAATTATTCAAATAACGATAATGGTAATTCGTATAATACGGAATCATATTCTTACAATCAATCTCAAGAAAGACCAATGAGTGTTGAAGAAATGCAGAGAAAGAAATTTGATCTTCTTTGTAAATTAGAACGTCTTAAACGTAAAGGTGTAATTGTTCCTCGTACATACACAATGAATTCTCCATATGAAGAAATTAAATATGAATACGAAAAATTACACAATGAACGTTTGATGGACAATTCAGTTAAAATGTATCGTCAAATGCTTGTATCCGCAACAACTGCGGTTGAATATCTTAACAATAAAGCAAACCCTTTCGACTTTTATCTTGATGGTTGGTCTGACCAAGTTCATTCGCAACAACATGATTATGATGAAATCTTTGAAGAAATTTATGAAAAATACAAAGACCGAGGAAGTATGGCACCTGAACTACGTCTTCTTTTTAGTTTAGGTGGTAGCGCTCTTATGTACCATCTTTCAAACACCATGTTTAAATCTGTTTTACCAGGTGCCCAAGATATTCTTCGTCAAAACCCAGATTTAATGAAACATATGCAACAAACACTTCTTAGTACAATGGCACAACAAGGACCTGCTGAAGCAACATTTGCTGGTATGATGGGTGGTGCTATGAATAGTAACGGAGGGGGTGGTAGATTTGACCCTACAGCTCAAGGTTCACCTAATGTAAATTCACGATCAACTAATGGTCCATCAAATCCAAATGTTCGTCGTCAAATGAGTGGACCAGACGGGCTTGATAATTTTTTAGATGATATTGGAGGTAATTCAAATGTCAGAAGTCGTAATATGTAAAAATACAAAAAATACAAAAATTAATTTTTAGGTGGTGGTAAAGTAGGTTGGGTTGAAATAGTTGTTTTATTTTTATTTTCATCATCTTTTTCTTTTTTAGATTGTTTATTATATTTATCAATTATACTTTGAGCATAATGTAAATCTTCTTTTGTTATTTTTCTATTATTTCTTCCTGGTAAAATACAATATTTACTATCTTCATTAAATATTCCAGATACTAATATAATAAATACAGCAGTTGATATTAATGAAACTTTGATATCTCTGGTTGAAATAAAAACAACTGTAAAAACAAGTATTCTTCTAAAAATAGGATTACTTAAAATTTCTTCATGAAATTGACTTAATTCAAGAGAAATATATCGGGCACCTAAATTCATTAATAACATCATAATTGCTGTAAAATATTTACTATTATTTAAAATATTAATTGTTCCGTCTACAATATTAATAAATCCACCTGTAGCTTTAATTATTTTTGGTTTAATAGACATTTATTTTATAATATATCTTTTACTTTACTTTACTCTTACTTAGAGAAAATTTTATAATAAAATTAAAATAAAAAAAGCTTAATTAACAATCCTTTTAATCTTTCTAATTAAGAGGATAGAAAACTGTACCTGTTTTGTCAACTTTTACTTTGCTATAAGCTTGACAGCTAGCAACTGGTGGACCATGATAAGTATCACTGTAAGCTTTATATCCAGTATCGTATTTACATCCAACTACATCATAAGTTGCGTGTTCTTCAGAAAATAGCTTCGATGTAAAAGGTTCAATTGTATCATCACCATTATTTTGTTTAATATATTTAATTAATGTTTCTCTTCTGCTGTTATCAGAACTACCTCCAGCACATCCGCATCCAAAACCTTCAATCATTGGGGTAGGTGTAGGTGAGGATCCCATCTCAGATTTTAAAGTATCAAGATAAACTTTAGCTAAATCTGGATTTGATTCAATTTCTTTCATAAAATCAGGATTAGATTCTAATTTAGATGATACTGAATTAGTAGGTGATGTCATCATTGCCATGGGTGATTCTGTTTTAATTGTTGTTTGTAATTGATTTAATTTTAATTCTAAATTTTTAATTTCATCTTGAGAAGTTTTTAATTCTTCTTCTAAGTTTTTAATAGTTAAATCACTTGGTGGTTCCGTTTCTCTAGGAGTTTTAGGTTTTTCTGATTCTGATTCTTTATCTTCCATTGGAGCTAAAGTTTTAACTGGTTTTTTTGTAGTTTTAGTAGATGTTGAAGATTTATTATTATTTGATTTATTTGATGTTTTTACTTCAATTTCTTCATCTTCTTCATCTTCTTTAAATGATTCTTTGGAGTAATCAGCATCATATTCATCTTCAGAATCTAAATCAGTGAACCCTTCTATTTTATTTGTGGTGCTTGATTGAATAGTAATTGATAAAAATAATAATGCTATTAAAACTCCACATATAAAATTATAAGATCCAATCGCAAGAGCTAAAATTAATAATAATAATTGACCAATTCTATCTTTAAATAATAATTCTAAGCTTGATGGTAATTTAACATATTTAGGAATTATAGCGATCGCTATAATAATAGCAAAAACACAAATTGATAATTTTGTAAACATTTATTATTTTTTTATTGAATTATAAGAATTTTTATATTATAATAAGATATAATTTTTTCTTTTGAAAAAATAAATGCAGCAAGTAATAAATCAAAATATAAATTTTGAAAATAATTATAATTTTGAAAATAATTATAATCAATTAGACAAAGAAACTGAAAAAGAAAAAGATACCGATAATGAAACTATAGAGAATAAAAAATTAAAAGACGGGACATTAATAGATAAGTTAAAATATTATTTTAATAAAATATACAATGAGATTAGAATAGGTATTGTAAAGAATTATAAAACTATCATATTAATCACTATTGTTTCAGTTATGATTCTTTATATTAATAGACCTTCTAAAGATAATAATATTTCAATAAATAAAAATAAAATAAAAAAAAATTTATTAGGAGGTGGACCAAATAATATGGATATGAATAATGGCTCTGGAGAAAAGAAGAAAAAAAGTTTTTTGGGTAAAATAAGTTCACCGTTAGATGGGGCAACAAGTATAATGTTATGGTTAACAAAAAATATTGTATTATTATACGTGTTTTTAATATTTCTAGTAGCAATTCCAACAGTACCTGCAATTCTATATATAACAGTATTTTATTTTATCATGACTGGAGTTTTATCCAAAATAACTACATTATAAATAAAAAAATTATAGTTTTGTAGTTTTATTATTTTATCATTTTATTATTTTATCATTTTATTGTAAATAGAAAATAAAATGAATACTTATATTATAGCTAAAAATGAAAAGGTAAATGAAAAGGTAAATGAAGATAAAAAAGAGGATGATAATAAAGGTATATTTAGTCATATTAAAAATAAAGTTATAGTTTTCTATAATAAAAATAAAAAAGAATTATGGTTGCTATTTGTTTTTATAATTATATTTAATTTTATGTGTAATTCTAGTAATATTATCAAACAAAGTGGTGGTAACCCAGAAGAAGCTTTATTAAATGCCGGACCTCAGAAAATGGGGATTAAGTCAAAAATAGGTAATGCTATGTCTGGACTTAAAAAAAATAATATATTTCAAACTGGTTTATCATGGATGTTTGGTTTTGTTCAGTCTTTGATAACATTTGGAGGGTTAATTTTAGTTTTAGCCGTTTTACCAGGTCTACCAGTATTTATTTTTATGTTAATTCTTTTCTTTATACTTAGAGCTAGAGTAGCATCATTAAAAAGCATTTAGATGAGTGATTGAAAATAATTCATAAATAATACCATATTAGAATTTTATTATTTCTCCAGTTCTAATTAATTGATTATAATCAATATTATATTTTGATGGGTCTATTTCTTTAGGTAATAATCCCGCATTAATAGGGTCTCCTTCATCTGTATATTTAATTAATTTACTAAAATCATCAGTTGTTAATAAATCAATATCTTCTTCAAATTGTCTTTGAATTTCTTTGACAATATCTTTTTCTAATGGAGTAATAATACCTTGTTCTTCTAGTAAATCCATTCTTTTTTCTTCTTCTTTTAATTTTTTATCTAAAATATTTGTTCTTCTTTTATCAATTGTGTTCATATAATTAGATTCTCTACTTTCTAATTCATTTGGGTTTTGTTTTTCTTCATTTTCTATACCAGCTAAGTCAATAAAAGCTTCTTTAAATACAGGGGAGTGACTTATCATTGCTATTAATAATAATATAATTCCAATATTTTTATTATATGGATATACAATAATCACGCAAATTAAAAGAAATAATAAATAGAATTGATTAGCTAGAAATGTATTTTTTTTTCCAATATATTTTGAACTAATATATAAGTACAAAGACACAATCAATCCGAGTATTAAATTCGTTAAATTAAATATCATGAAAAATTTCTTTTTATCTTAAATGTGAGAGAAAATCTAGAATTATTTCTTTAGTATATAATAAATTAAGATTAATATAATTTATGTTTGCAACTTTATCTGAAGCGTTTGGTCAAAATTATGACGAGTATCCTCCGTCAGATTTACAACAAAAAAGAAAAAAGAAAAATATGAAAGGGAAAACCTATGGTTGTGAAACACCTCAAAATAGATTTACATCACCTGAACCAAAAAAAGAATTAAATTTAACAATCGGTGGATACCCAGAAGATGATGATAATTACTTAAAAATTTCAAATGAAAATGAATATGGCCCAACAGATTATAATATTAAACCAAAAGATATTGAAGAATATACATATCAAATGAAGAAGAATTATATTGATGATAATACAAATACAAATATTATTAATAGAAAGTTAGGAACTCCATCAGCATCAAATGATCCTAATATTATAGAGGATAATTATGACAATAATTATGCTATGTTTAAAAATATTGATCAACAGTCAAATAAAAATAAATCAATGAATAGTTTCAACAATCTTGATATGAATGTTGATATTAGTGAAGAAAATGAAAATGAAGGCAAAAAAAAATCTATGAAATATGATCCTAGATTAGCTGATTTTAATGCCAAATTAGATTTAATTTTACAAAAATTAGGACATATGGAAGAACCAGTTCAAGAAAATATTCATGATATCATCTTATTTGTTATTTTTGGTGTATTTGTTATATTTATATTAGATTCAGTATACCGTGTAGGAAAAATGACATTATAAAAGAAAAATTTTATTTTTATTTTTATTTTTATATTATTATAAAAAACTTTTTTTCTAAAAAAGTTTAGAAGCGTGAATCAAATAACAATCTATTAGCTTTTTCTTGTAACGTATTTAATGAATTACTATCATATACAAAATTATTAGTCGGGGTGTATTCTGTTGTTGGTTTATATTCCAGAGCTTTTCTTCTAACATCTTCTAATTTTTGTAAAGTACTAGTACCAATGCTGTAAGAGGAGGTATTCTTTTTAGGTTTTTCAACCCATGATATTAATAATAGATTTGGATGAGTATATCTAATATCAAAACCATTATCAGTTAATTTTTTAGTCAAATAAATTATACAACTATTGATATCAAATAAAGGTAATCCATAAATATATGTTGGTACACTAAAAAAACAAAATTTATCTTTACTAATTTTACTTGTAAATTTTATTTTTTGATGTACCATTTCTAGGACAGTATTAAATATTTCTTGTTTATTATTTTCTCTTCTATCCTGTTCTCTATGTAACTCTTCGATATTAATCATCTTACTCATTTTATTTTATGATTTATTTTATGATTTATTCTAATTTAAAAAATTACAGTTATATTTTACTTTATAAAATATATAAAAAAACCTATATTTTTTCTGAAAAAAAAATATAATAAAAATATAATAAAAGTATATTTACAAATAATATGGCTGAAGAAGATAATATTGAATTACAAATTAAAGAATTACAGAATAAATTAAAAGAGATAAAAAAAACAGATAAAAAACTGAAGAATTTAGTTTTTAGTGGGGGAAGTACAAAAGGTTTTAGTTATGTAGGTGTCATCAAATGTTTAGATGAATTTTCTTTACTTGATAATTTAGAGGAAATCGCTGGTACTTCAATAGGAGCATTATTTTCTGTTTTTGTTTGTTTAAGATTTCATCATGATGATTTACTAAATATTTTTACAGAACTAGATTTAAATTGGCTTCATAGTATAAATTCAGATTCTTTATTACATTTAATTAATAAATATGGTTTAGACAATGGGGATATTATGTTAAAAATTATTGAATTATTTATAGCTATTAGATTTCCTACCAAGCACCCATCTGAAGTAACTTTTTTTGATCTTTGGAATTATAACCCTATTAAAATTACAATGTTTGGTTCAAAAGTTTATCAAGGAGTTATTGAACCACAAATTTATAATCATGAAACAACACCTAAAATGTCAATAAGTAAAGCTTTAAGAATATCTATGTCTATTCCACCTATATTTAGTCCAATAAATGAAGAATCTTATCATTTAGTTGATGGTGGTATAATAAATAATTATCCGATTGAATTATTTAAAGACAAGTTAGATGTTACCCTAGGTATTTTATGTTCTGAAAAAAATAATAATGAAAAATGTAAAAACATTATTGAATTATATAAAAGTATTATTGTATTTATGATGACTAAGGAAACATTTATTAAAAAAAATAAATATATTGATAATACAGTCCTAATTGAAAGCAGTCTAAATATGTTTAATATTTTTAATATTTCTATGGAAGATAAAGAAAATATTATTAATCTAGGTTATCAATTAACTAAACAATTTTTATTATTAAAAGGTTATTCAATTAAAAAACTTGATAATTATAATGAAAAAAATGAAAAAAATGAAAAAAATGAAAAAAATGACATAAATGACAAAAAAGAAGAAATCAAAGAACAGAATAAATATAATCATGTTAAAAACAGAATTAATACTATTGAATTAATAAATAATATTAAATTGATAAATGAAAAAATAAAAAAACCTTCACAATCTTTAAATTAGAGAGATTGAACAATTTCTTCGAGACTATTGCGGCTTGTGACGTGTTTATGACCACTTGGTGAAATGGCAACAACAGTTGGGTAACCTTCAATGTCATATTTACCTGGGTAAGGGTTTGTATCAGTACAATCAACTGTAACAAATCTTACTTTCTTTTCATTCTTTCTTTTAGCTTCTTCTTGAACTTTTTGCCATGTTGGTTTGTAATCACGGCAGTGTGGGCACCAATCAGCCGCAAATAAAGCAACAACTGTTTCACCATCTTTTGGTGTTAATTCATCGGCTTCAAATCCTTCAAGTGCTAAACCACCACTAATTGTTGGTTTGACTTGGACGGCTTGAGCTGTAGCAACAGGAGCTAAATTTTGATTATTATACATTGTAATTAAGTAATATCCAATACCAATTAAAGCTAATAATCCAACAATAATAACAAGGGTGCTTGTATCAAGACAACCACCTTTCATTTTTCTTACACCTTTCATTTTTAAATTGATTCTTTTTTAATATTTAAATAAGAAAAAAATACTTTTAACTTTGGAAAAATATAAAAATATAAAAACAAAATAAAAACAAAATAAAAACAAATTAAAAATATCATAAAATAAAAATAATATAAATTTTTAAATTAAAATAATAAATAAAATATGTCATTAGCTAGAATACAAAAAGAATTAAAAAGTATTATCTCTGACCCTCCAACTAATTGTAGTGCCGGACCCGTAGGTGATAATTTATATAGATGGGAAGGACTAATCATAGGACCATCTGATACTCCTTATGCAGGAGGGTGTTTTAAGCTTAATATTGTTTTTCCTGAAAACTATCCATTTAAACCACCAAAAGTAAATTTTATTACTAAAATATATCATCCTAATATTCACAAGAATGGTGGAAGTATTTGTCTAGATATATTAAATAATAAATGGAGTCCAGCTTTAACTATTTCCAAAGTTTTATTATCTATTTGTTCCTTATTAGATGAACCAAATCCAAAAGATCCATTAGAACCAGATATTGCTAATCAATATGAAAATAATATAGAAGCTTTTAATCAAACTGCAAAATCATGGACTGAAAAATATGCTTGTTAGAAGTTAGAAGTTAGAAATTATAAATTAATCATCATTTTCTGGTTTGATAACTAATATACTTTTTTTAATAATCTTTTTAAGAATTTCATTTGATTTTGGTAATTCTTTATCACTTGATTTTTTTTCAGTAGTTTCTTCAAGTTCTTCTTCATCACTTGATTCAATTTCTATAAAATCAATTGATTCATGTTCTTTAATTTTAGTATTTTCTTTTTCAACTTGATGATAATATATTTCTTCAAGATTATCATTTTTCTCTAACATCATTTGTAATTGCGTAGGAGGTTTAGGTTTCATTCCTAGTTTAATTTCTAGTTCTTCTAAGCCATTTTTACGATAATGTAACACAAGATTCCAAAAATCATTTAGTTTACTTTTAAGACATTCAAAATATGTTGGTTCTCTTTTAATTAAGGTTGTGTTATATTCTTCTATCCACCAATATCTACATCCAACAGGACAAAAATTAGGATTACTAATTATTTCTTCTTTAGTATTTCTAATCCATTGACTAACTTGGTCATTCGTTAATTCAAGTGGACAATATTTATATTTCAAGCTATTACTACCTTTTTCGGTATATTCATATAAAACACCTTTTCTTTTTCCAGAACTATTAAAACAATATGATACTTCACCTTTAGGAGAATCATCTAGAAAATCTCTCATACCAGAATAGGTTCTAATATCACATTCAAGAAAATCACAATATTCTAGATCACATACTTCAAGTTGTAATTGTACTTGCATATAATATTCAACTTTTGGTATGCCTGTAATTGTTCTAGAATAAGGACATTTAATTTCTAACATACGACCATGATAATTAGGGTTTGTATCTCTTGAAATACAAATACCATCAGGTGATGCTGCTAAATAATTAATATAGAGATGAGGTAAACAACCATATTCTTTAACTTCCAATTTATTTTTCCATTCATATAAAGCTGTAGCAACTGGTTCAAAACAAATACCATGTTGAATCGCTGCTTGACCTCCTAGAGAAAAACTTTCTCTTTGTTTAATATAATTTTCAAGAGATATTGATTTTTGATAAAGTAATTCTAATCTTGATTTATCACCTTTTTCACCAATTGCTTTGGCTAAATCACTTGCTGTTAATCTTTCCCATCTGAAATGATACCATTCTTGGCTTCTTTGTTGATGACTTGGATGAGAATCAATAATTTTCAATATGTTATCAATATTATCTAAATCTTGTGTAGTATAAATGGGTTGTTTATAAAAAAATCTATTTTTGATACTTTCTTTTACCGCATCAACAAATTGTATTTTATTTTTAAAAACTTCATTTTTTCCGTATATTTCATTCATTGTCATTTCAATCAATGTTGCTAAATTTTTAATTGTATTATTGTCTTTTAAATCTTCATATAATAAATTACAATCACGAATTAAATGATTTAAATAAGATTCAAAACTATCATTAATTTTTAAATATCTTGTCCCCATTATTTAGTATATCTATAATCTTATATATATAAATATACTATATTTTATATTATATCATTATTAAATAATATATAAACTTTAATAAAAAATAAATAAAAAATAAATAAATAATAAAAAAAATAAATAAAAAATAAATAAATAAAAAATAAATAATAAAAAAAATAATAAAAAAAATAAATAAAAAAAATAAAAAATTTTGGAAATAATGATGTCAACAAGGTAACTTCAAACTCGTATAATCATGTATTTCCCCCTAATATTAATGGCTCCGGTATTGAAGTTTCGCCATCACTTAATATATAATACACTAAAAAGATTCAATTTTTATAATAATTACAATCTAAAAATACCAAATACCAATAATCAAAATAATAATCAAATAAAAAAATAAAAAATAAAAAATAAAAAAAATGATTTGACAAACAAATCTTAGGAAAATAATAGAATCTCTAAAATAGTCAGGATTCTTTTATTTTTTTAACAGAGTATATGAAATATCTGTTAAAAAGTAATAACATTAACTTTATAATAACGTTATTACCCCTAATGTTTTAATTATTATCATTATTTTTTGTATTAATATATTGTTAATATCAAATATCAACTTTAACAATAAGTTTAAGTCGAGTATTAACAATATATTAATACGCAGTTCCATAAAGATTTCTCTTTTGTAACCTTACTTATTAATATATCCAAAGTTAAAATCAATTTTTTATATAATATCATTTAACCAAAAAAACTAAAAAAAATAAAAAATAAAAAAATAAAAAATTGGTTGACGAACAAACCAGTAGAAACGTAGTGGTCAGCATTATTAACACTAGATTAATAACTACACTAGGTCGCAAAACAGAGTACCGAAGTATCTTTTTCACTTAATGTAACACAATCATGAAAGATTACATTACACTAGTCCACCTAATTAAAATGTCATTTTTTACCAGCTTTGACTAATAAATGTCAGGCATGGGTCCTCTGAAGATTGCTCTTAGAGAACCAATAATTAATATATTAAAAAAAATAATCAATTTTTTTTTATTAATAATACCTAAAAATGATAAAAACTTTGAAAATTTAAAAGGATGAACCTCTTGACCCTCCATGAGGAAACCCCGCAATACCAATTTGTCTATCAAACATCCAATCATATTTGTTTCTATCAGAAGGTTGTTTTTTCCATTGTGGATATCTTTGACCAACAATATATTGTGGAGCTGTCGCACTATTGTAAGAACCATAACACCATTTTGGTTGATTTGCTTTAGGAAGTCCATTTTCTTCTTCGTATGTTAAAGGAATAGCATTTTTATCCCACCAATTTCCATAATCTTGACAAGGAAAAGCTCTTAATGTAGATTTATCTTGAATTTCAAGAGGTAATATCCAAGGTCCTCTATTAGTATCATTTAATTGTAAAGGTTTTGGATCATCAAATTTACTATTTTCTAAAGAAGACTTCCATATACTACTTAATTTATTTTGATTATTATCCCCAGTAATTGAATTTTTTAAAATTAAAGTATCATAATCATCATTTATAAACATGGGGTCTATATGTTTGATAGCGTTACTAAAATTAATAGTATTAACTTGTAAATTATTTTTAGGTAATAATGTAATATCAATAATTATTTTTTTATTAACATCATTAACAAATTCACTATTAATATGATATACAAAAAAATCAATAATATATCTTGGATTACCTTCGTCATCTTTATCTTCAATTACATTATCAAAAGTGGCAAATTTATAATTAGTTTTCATTTTTTTATTGACATCATTTAAAATAGTTTGAGTTATGTTATATATAAGTGGATTTATTTCTTTATTTAATACCCATGGAGGATTAATACTTGGATTATATATATTTGTAAACCCTTCTGTTTTAAATTTTTTATTATTTATCAATAAAAATAAACCAGTCATTATTGTTACAATAGCTAATATAAAACAATTAAATTGTGAAATCATTTTTTATTAAATTATTATGATTTATATTTTACATTACTATAACAAAATAATATAAAAATAATAAAAATTGAATAAAGGTATAATATTTATAAAGAAAATAGACAAATAATACAATGTCGTGGGAAAAATTAATTATTTCACCTAAGTCTTCTCAACAAGTTAAAGAAGATATTTCTAATTTAAATAAATATGATAATTTCGATGGTAAATATATTGGAGTAATTCCAATTTTTTGGGATAGTCTAGGGATACATAACAAGAATAATATGATGGGAAAACATAATCATAATTTAGACCAACAGATGCAAAATTTGAGAATTGAAAATGATGAAACTGTACCAAATGTTTACACATCAAGATCTTATTTTCTAGTATCAAGAGAATTCTATTATCTAGAAAATAATAATGATCCCCTCGAAAGTTATTATCCAGTTTTTCGTTTTCCAAATCAATTAAATTTTACAATGCGGGAAATTAAAAATCAGATTTATATATGTTTAAATAATCAAGGTTTTAAAATTAATGATTTTGATTTATTTAGAATATATAAAATGAATGGCTTTCATTTATTTGCTATTATTTTACCAAAAAAAATAGATGTTGATGGACTCAAAGAAGGTTGGTCATCTAATTATAGTTTAGAATTGCTACCTTTAACAAATAAAGAAATTATTAATCCTTTTATGAAGATTAGTTATAATAAATTTTTATTGGAACAAAATAACAATAAAAGTTATAAAACATGGAATCAATCAATTCAAGGATATTTAATAGATTCTAAGAAAGATAATAAATTAAACAATAAAACAAATATTATACATTTTAAAATAAAATGGTCTGAGTTCTTAGCAACATTAGCTAATTTAATTGATTCAGAATCTGATGAAAATAAACATTTATATTTCAAGTGTAATATATTTGATTCTAGTCAACTAAATACTAATTTATTTAGTAAAGCATATCAAGAAAAAATGGATAATAAACAAAAGAAAATCGAAAATGAATCCTCTAGTGAAATGGTCTTCTAGATTAAATTTAATTTATAACTATAATTCTAAATATAATTTTATTTTATAAAGTTTCTTCGAATTTATCTAAATCAAAATCTGAACCAGTATCAGACATTTGATCTAAATTATCATTATCGTTATCGTTATCATGATCATTATCGTTATCATTATCAATAATTGTATCATCATTATTTTTTATTTGTTCATTAAAATCTAAATCATTTGGAAAATATGGTAAAGGTTCATTATTTAATTCATTTTCATTATTAATTCCAGACCCTTCATTATTTTTTTTTAAAATTTTATTTTTATTTTTATCCTTTTCTTTAGTTTTTTTTTCATTATTAGGTTCATTATTAGGTTCTTTATTATGTTCGTTTTCATTAATAATAGATGTTGTTGTTTGATTTTTTGATTTTTGATTTGAACTATTACTGTAAAAAGAATTTAACAGGTCTTTCAAACTATTTTTTTCTTTTTCATTCTCATTTTCTAAATCATTTTCGATAAAATTATGTATATAATATATTGAAAATATATCAATTGCCAAAATAATCCAAAAATACGATTTAATATATTTAGCAAATTGATTATCATAACTATTAATTAATCCATGTGTTAAAATATACAATACTGTTCCATAGATAAAAGTATTAATTTTTTTATTATTATTCGTATAATTTAAAACCGTTGAATTATAAATAACATAATAAAACATTTTTGGTTTTAGTTTTGTTTATTGAATACATAAAAATAATAATATTGAAACGTAAAAAAATATCTATATTCTATGTTAAAAAGAAAAATTTAGAATAATTTTTTATAAATATGAATAATTTACTAATTTTAATACTAACAATTACTTTATTATTAATTATTCGAATTATTTTTTTAAAACTCAATAAAGATACAAACAAAATAGAAGGATTTGAAAATCCAGTTTCAACAGATAAAATAGCATTTTGTTTTTTAACAATTGATAACATAAATAAAATAGATATATGGGAAGATTTTTTCAGAGGTAATGAAGATAAATATTCCTTATATATACATCCAAAAAATCCCGAAAAAGTTGATAAAAAATACAAATCAAATATTATCGGAAATTTAATTGAAACAAAATGGGGTGAAATTAGTTTAGTGAGAGCCACACTTAATTTATTCAAAGCTGCTTTTGCTGATCCTGATAATAAATTGTGTGTTTTAGTATCTGATAGTTGTATACCATTAAATAATTTTGATTATATTTACAATGAATTAATGATTAACAAAGAAGGAGATAATATTATTTCATTAAGAAATGATACACCCCAAGGATATAAATTTAGACATAATGCTTTAAAAATGAAAGATCCAAATTTTATTCAATTTATTAATTTTAAAAAAAGTAGTCAATGGTGTGCTATTAATCGAAAATCAATTGAATTTTTATTAACATATGATTATACGGATTTATTTTCATTAATGTTTGCCCCAGATGAACACTATTTTATTAATATTTTTGATAAATTCAATATACCATATAACATTATGAATATAACATATGATAACTGGGTTGAACCTAGTGAAGATAGGAAAAAATACAAACCATTTCCTAAAACTTATACTGATATTAAGGATACTGATATTATTAAAGCTAGACAAACAGGTGCTATATTTTTTAGAAAAGTAGTAAAAGAATCTAAAGTAGATACAAATTACTTATTTGCTAACAATATAGGATCACCAAATATTAAAATAATGACTAAGTAAAAATATATTTTTTTGTTTTCTATCTCTATTTTTCATGTATTCTATATAATATTCATTCATATCTTTGGAATATAATTTTTTTGTTTGATTTATATAGATTAAATTTCAATTCTTTTCTATTTGGATATTAAGACTTAAAATTTAATAGGTAATATGAAAATTTTAATTACAGGATATTATAATAGAAATAATTATGGTGATGACATGTATCACTATGCGTTTCCTAAAATTTTTAAAAATCAAGAAATAACATTCATAGATATTAATAAATTACCACAATTAAAACCCTCAAATAGTGACTTTGATTTGATTATTTTAGGAGGTGGAGATGTTATGACTCCATTTTTTTTAAATATATTTAACAAATGGTATTATGAAAATAATTTAGAATCTATCCCTTGTCATTCATATTCCATGGGTATTCCATACTTATCTATCTTAGAAAGTGGTGAAATGGACATATTTGATTTTTTTGTTTGTCGTAATAAGTCGGATACTAAACTTCTAAAAAAAAGATATGGTGATAAACATGCTATTTATTTACCTGACTTTGTTTTTATTGAACAGGTAACAAAAATAAATAGATTTACTTTATTGTCTCATACAAAAAATACAAATACACATCCTATTGTTAGTATATTCTTAGCAAAACCATGTATCAATGATGTCATTTTAAATAAGTTAGCGAATTTTATTAATAAATATGATAATAAATATAATTTTATTGCCTATCCATTAAATACAAATAAAAATAATATTAATGAAAATGATTATTCTCAATGTATTGAATTACATCGTAAAGTACCTAAATTAAATATAATTTCTGATAGATTAGATTTTGATAAAATTATTTATTTATTCAAAAAAAGTTATTTTAGTATATGTGTTCGTTTACATGCTCATATATTTAGTATTATTGCTGAAACACCCTTTATTTCTATTTATTCAACCAGAAAGGTAAGAAATCTATTAGATGATTTTGAATTAAATAAATTAGGTACTCCTTTAATTCTAGAATGTTCATATTGTAATCAAAAAATACAACCACCTAATACAGGTGTTTCAGAACATTTAGAAACAGTAGAAAATGGATGTGGTAGTTGTCGTCAAATGTGTGGTAAACCGGTTGATATAAATGAAAATGAATTAGAGGAAATACATCAAAATATTATAAAAAATCATTCTGAAATTTCTAAATCACTTCAAGTTATTAAAGCTGATAATTATTTAAAATTATGTAAAGGTTCTGAAATTATACCAAATACGATAAAAAGAACAACATTACCATATTATTTAAATTCTAGAATGATTGATAATAAAAGAAATAAAATATTAGATTCTATAACACATTATTTATATCAAAATTTTTCTATCGATTATGATATATCTAGAAAGTTGATTAATGGTGATATTAAAATTAAAGATTTAATTGGTGAAATAAATATAATAAAACAAAAAAATTTAGAAAAAGAAATTACTGATTTAATTTGTTGGATGGTATCAGGTAATATTAGTTCCGATTTTCATTATGGATTATTGAATCAAATAGGAACATTAGATTATAATTTAACCGAATCATTAAATTATTTGATTAAAGAAGAAAATAAAAAACTAAAATTAGAAAGGGTAATCAATAATGATAGTAAATTTGACATGTTTAAAATTAATCAAGAAAAATTAAAAAATGTTCATTATAGTGGGTGGGATTATGTTATTTCAGGTATGTATTCTAGATTAGATAATCCTAAAGGTATTATGATGAATGGGTTTATTGATAAAACATTCCATTGGGAATATGATTTTAATACTAAATTAGGAATAATACCATATAAAGAAAGATGGGTTGGATTTTTACATCATGCTTTAAATAAAGAATATTCTATTTATAATTGTTATGAATTGTTTAAAAGAAATAATTTTTTGGAAAGTTTAAAAACATGTGTAGGGATATATGTTTTTTCAGATTATTTAGCAAATTGGTTAAGAAAAACATTGAAAAACTATGGATTTTTTAATATAATTGTTGAAAAATTAGTACATCCAACAAAGTCCCCATCAATTAGTTTTAATTATTTAAAATTTTTGAATAGTAATGATAGAGCTATTGTACAAATAGGTGGATGGTATAGAAATCCATATTCTATATATGAACTAGATATTGTTAACTCAAATGAAAATTCTAAATCCAGAACAATAAGTTTAAATAAAAAAGTTTTAAAGGGAAAAAACATGGATAACTATTTTAAACCTGATAATTTTAATTTTAAAGACATTATTGATTTAGATATTTCTGCTCCTATTGAAAATAAAACTTGTGGAATAATTGATATCTCGGATAATTTAAAATATACAACAACTAATGATATTAGTAATAAATATATTAAAGGTATGATTAATATGTTAGACAGAAAACATAAAAGTGTTAAAATTTTAGAACATTTAGATAATCTAGAATTTGATATTTTATTATCTCAAAATATAGTATTTTTAGAATTAGTTGATTGTAGTGTTTCAAATACAGTACTCGAATGTTTAATTAGAAATACACCTTTATTAATTAATAAACACCCTGCTATTATTGAATTATTAGGGGATGATTACCCTTTTTTTTATTCAGATTTAGTAGATGCTGGAATAAAAGCAAATAATATTGAATTAATTTATAAAACTCATATATATATGAAAAAAATAGAAAAAACAACTTTAAATATTGATTATTTTATTCAATCTATAATAGATTCAAAAATTTACAATACCATATAATAATTAATTTTTTTTACCTCGCCCTTTTTTTTTTTCTTCTTTTATCGAATGCATTTTAGATAACATTTCACTGGTTTTTTTTATTCCTTTATTAATTTTATTGATAGATGATGATTTATTGTCATTTAAATCTATGTCAATATTTACTCCTAAATTTAATCCATCATTTTCATTTTCATTTTCATTTTCATTTTCAACTAATTTAAAATTATCAAAATTATTTATGTTGTCTAAAATATTTAAATTTGATTTTGTCATCGAAATACTTTCATTATTCATAAAATTATCTAATATATTATTTTCGTAATCTTCTTCATTATCTTTCATATTTATATTATCAATTTTAATATCAATATCAATATCATCTTCATTATCATATTCATTATTAATAACAAAATTATCTAAATCACTTAAATCTAATTCAATATCATTTAAGAATTCATTATTTAAATTAATTTCTAATTTATCATCTATTTTTTTATCTGATTTCTTATCTGATTTCTTATCTGATTTCTTATCTGATTTCTTATCTGATTTCTTATCTGATTTCTTATCTAATTTCTTATCTGATTCTTCACCTAATTTAATATTTAAATTCTTAGGAGTTTCTAATTCATATGATAATTTATGATGTAATTCAATTTCTAGTTCATCAAATAATTTATTAGGCAATTCAATTTCTAATTCATCTGATAATTTAGGAGATAATTCAATGTCTAATTCATCTGATAATTTATGAGGTAATTCAATTTCTAATTCATCTGATAATTTATGAGGTAATTCAATTTCTAATTCAGTAGGTATTTCAATATCAATTTTAAATTCATGTTCTTTTTTTTCAGATAATGTAATGTCAGGTTTTAAATTATAAATATTATTATTTAGTTTATTATTTATTTTATTATTAGTTTCATCATTTAGTTTATTATTTATTATATCATTTGTTTCTTCATTTGTTTCATCATCTAAATTAATGTCTTGCATTTTAATTTTTTCTAATTCATCATCAATTATATTTTCTTTCCCTTTATTTACTGAATTTTCATCTTGTGTAATAGCTCTTCTTTTACTTGGAAATCTAACAACGTTAACATTACCTTTAAGATTTGTATTCTGTTGTTTATTAATTAAACTATTTTGGGTACTTTTAATATCAGTGATTATCTGTTTTGTCTCTTCAATATTATATATTTGATCTTTCGTATAATTTACTATATTATCCAGTTTTTGCGTAAAAGTATTAAATAAATCTTTTTGTTCATTTCTAATATTAGTAATTATTTGATTAATTTTTTCTGTATTATGGATTTGTTGTTTTGAAAAATTTATTACATCATCAAATTTTTTTGACAAATTATTAATTTTTTTATCTTGTAATTCTATTTTTTCTTCAAAAATGTCTATAATTTCTAATAAATTATCTAATTTACCAATAATTTTTTTTAAAAAGTTATCATTATCATTCATTTTAAATTTTTTAATGTTTTAAATATTAAATTTAATTATCTTTTAAATTAATTTGATAATCTTAGTTGTATAAAACTATAATTATAATTAAACGTATAAAAATTAAATTAAAAAAATATTAAAATATAACTATTATATTCAATATTATAATATACATAATATAATAATTAAATTATAGTTTAATGGATGAGTTTATAGATTATTATAAAATATTAGAAGTGGACAAGAAATCATCTCACATAGAAATTAGACAAAAATATTTATTATTGGCTTTCAAATACCATCCTGATAAAAATATACATCTTTCTAATGAAGTCAGAATTGAATATGAAAATAAATTTAAAATGATTAATAATGCTTTTAGTATTTTATCAGACCCAATAGAAAGGAAAAATTATGATAAATTATTAGAATCAAAAAAAGGGAAAAATAGAGTCTTTTATTCATATCATAATGAAGATTGTAATTTTACAATAAGTTCAATCATTCTTAAAATGGTAAATAAAGTATTCTCAGAAGAACAATTACAAAATGGGAAAGAATTTTTAAATGTTTTTAATAAATTTTTAAATATTAATAATTATAACTATGATAATATCCCAGAAATACTTACTAATTATAAATCTTTTTTTGAAAAAAAAAATATAGAAAGACAAAATAAATTACATAATAATTCTTCTGAATTTTCTGAAAAAAAAGATAAAAATAACAAAAAATATAATGAAAGTACGGAAAGTACAGAAAATATGGAAAATATGGAAAGTATGGAAAATAAAGATAATAATGATAATAATGATAATAATAGTTTTGAAAATACAGAAAACAACCAAGTTTCAAATATTATGAAAAAAAATAAATATGATATAAAAAAAAATACTAGTAAGCAAGTTAATGATATTAATACTGTAAATGAAGATATTATATATAATATATATGTTTCTTTAGCTGATATTTATAATGGAATCATAAAACAATTAGACATCCAACGTAATATATTTTGTAATCATTGCTTAGGAAAAGGATACTTAGGATATGGTATTCATATGTCTTTGTGTCATTTATGTAAAGGTATAATGAAAACTATTGAAACTAAATTTTTTCCGATTGATATTAGAGAACAAAAAATAATATTAAGAAATGAAGGTAATCAAATAGATGAAAATATCTTTTCTGATGTTATAATTAATATTCATTCAAAACCCAATGATATTTTTAAGAGACATAATAATTATGATTTAATGTATGAACAAGAAGTAAGTATTATTGATTTTTATAATGAAATATCTATTAATATTACTCATTTGGATAATCGTAAATATATAATTAAATATAATTCTAAATTGATAAATAATCATGAAAAGGAAAATAATGCTACTGAGTATTCTTTGTTAAATAAAAGAATTTTAAGAATTAGAGACTTGGGTCTACCTATTGGAACAAGTGGTCGTAGAGGAGACTTATATATTAAACTTAATATTTATCTACCTAAATTATCAAATGAACAAATAAAACTTTTACAAAATTTATCATTTATGCAAAAACCAAAGGAAAAAGAACCAAATGAAAAAGAAGAAAATAATATAATAGAAATTTATGCTATACTCTAAAAAGATTGAAATATATCTATACAATAAAATAAATATGGATAAATTTAAATTAGTATTTGAAAAAAAAATTGGTAATAATAAAAAGTCCCTATTATGGATAAGTGAATCACCTTATAACAATAATCGTAATGCTAGAATAACATATGAATTATGTAACTATTTACAAATTTTTTTTGATTTAACTGTCTTTGCTATAAATCATAAAAATACATACAAAAATAGGGAAAATATTAATTATAATATAATAAATAGTTTTGACGAAGAGAGTGGTATATTAGGTACAAATAAATTACCAGAATTAATTGAAAATAAAAAACCAAATATAATAATCATACTGAATGAACCTTTAATATTATCTCAATATTCTTCAATTATTTATAAACACAATGAAAGATTGAATATGAAAATATTTGGTTTTGTATTAATGAACTATGATATTATATTAAAGGATATAGAAAAATTAACATATGATAAAATTTATTGTATTATGATTGATATTGTAAGAAATCTCAGTAATACTATTGATAAAGCTTATGTTATTAGTGATTATGATAATAATGAATTGTTAAAATATGATTTTTCAAAATTTATATATCTAATACCATTTGGTATAAACAAAAATAGTTTTAAAAAAATAGATAATCATAATGCTAAATTGATATTAGGATTCAGTCAAGATACCTTTATTTTTTATTCAGGATCATCTAATAAACCTAGAAAAAATTTAGATATTATAATTAATGCATACATTGAATTTTTAATTAAACATCATGGAAAAAAAGTATTATTATTGATGAATTGTAATCCTTATGATACAGATAATAATTTAATTGATTTATTTAAAAAATTATATAATAAAAATTTTAAAGATAATGATTGGCAAAAATATATAAAATTTATTAAATCTCCAGGTTCTTTACAAGAAATATCAGATAGTGATTTAAGCTTAATCTATTCAGCATCAGACGTTGGATTATCAGCAAGTATTGCTGAAAATATATGTTTACCAAATATTGAACATGCTTTTTTTGGAAAACCTCAAATTGTCCCTAAATCATCATCGTTTCTACATGTTTTTAAAAATGATTCTGGAACAATTAGATTGAAACCTTATTTAACTGATTCTTTTAAAGAAAGTTTAATTTATCCTTATGGAAAAGTATGGTATACTGAATTGGCAAAACAAATGTTGGTTTTCTATGAAAATAATCATTTTTTTAAAAGTGAAAGTCAAAAATCAGAGGATTTTTTTTCAAAGTATTCATGGGAGAATAGTTCAATTAAATTAATAAAATCCATTTATGATTTGTGATTTCTGATTATGAATTATGAATTATGTCAGTATTATAAATATAATCAAATTTTGAATACTAAATTACAAAAATGAAAATTACAAAAATGAAAATTCAAAAAATGAAAATAAATCAACTTAAATATTATTTGAGGTTTTTATCTATTATATATAATATTTTTGTATAAAAAATAAAATATGTCTTTTGAAAATACTATTATATCTGAGAAATATCTCAATAAATTAATTGAATTAAATAAATCATACAATACTAACTATTTTAAAAGTAGAAATTCTCTTCTAGCTAAATATTTGCTATGTGACCGAGTTAATAAGTTTCCTATAGGTGATACTTATTTATCTTTAATATCTAGCAATTATCCATTTATTATTAAAACTGATTTATTTACAGAATTAAATGAATTAAATTATATTTTAAACCAAGGTGGATTAATTGAAAATGTTAAAGAACTTAACAAACATTTAAATCAAGAATTAAACAAAGAATTTGAACTTAGAAAATCTCTAGATGAAGGTCAAATTATTGAAAGAAATTTAAATATGCTTGAAGAATTTAAAAATCAATATGGATATGATCCTACATATATTTCAGTTATTGATTATAGTAATAATGATGGTATAAATATAGATAATTCAGATAATGAAATTGATACTGATTTTGTCACTTCAGAAAAAAATAATACAGACTCAAATCATGATGTTTCTAATCAACCTGAAAAATATAAATGTGATTGTAATTCTAATGCTCAATCACAAATTCAAAAATCAAAAATCAAAAATGATCCTAAAAACGAAGGTGTACCTAGTTTAGAGTATTTAAATCAAATAAGTGAAATTGTTAGTATTGATTTTGAAGACATTATTAATGATATCTTTATTCCATCAGAGGGTTTAAAAAAAAATACCGAAACTAGTGCTGCTGAGGGTAATGTTGATGTTGATGTTGAGGTTAAACCAAAAAAGAGAGGTGGAAGAAAAACAAAAGCTCAAATAGCCGCTGAAGAAGAAGCAAAGAAGATAGAAGAAGTGAATAAATCTAAATTTATTGTTGATTATAAACCAGAAATTAATGATTTAATTAAAAAAGCTTTGATTCTTAAAAAAGATGTTAATACATATTCAAATACAAATGATATTAGAAATGGTATAGACGCATGTTTAACATTAGCAGATCATTATAAAGAAGGGACTAAACTTAGAAATTGTAATTCAAATATTAAAAGTAATATGATTTATTTATTTCTCATCAAAAAATTCAAAGATCCTGAAGCGATGTATCAATTAGGAGAGGCTTTAATTAATGGTGATTCAATTATCAAAAATCATTTACAGGGAGCAAAATTTATAAAAGTTGCGGCTGAAGAATATAAATATCCTAAAGCTATTACTAAAATGAAAAATTTAACAAGAATTAAAAATAAATTGAAAGATTTAAAATGCGATTCTTCTGATGAAGAATAAAAAGTTCAATTAAAATAAAAAAAAATTGATTTTGTTTTTTATTATTTCTTAATATTTAAATAGAATTACATTTGAAATATATTTAAATATGATTATTACTGTTGAAGGTAATATTGGGTCTGGTAAATCTACCATTCTGAAACACTTAGAGTCTCTTAAAAATGATGATATTGTGTTTGTTCCAGAACCTGTTGCTGAATGGCTAAACATTAAAGTTAATGAAAAAAATGTTCTTGAACTATTTTATGAAAATCAAAAAGAAAATTCATTTTGGTTTCAAATTCTAGCTTATATTACTCGCTTACGTAACTTTCTAGATATTGTTGAAAAAAATCCTGATAAAATTATTATTTGTGAACGTAGTATTTATACTGATAAATATGTTTTTGCTAAAATGCTTCATGAAGCAGGTAATATTAATGAAATTGAATGGAAAACATATTGCTACTGGTTTGATACTTTTAAAGATAAAACTAAAGTAGATACTATTCTATATGTTAATACAGAACCAGATGAATGTTACAATCGTATTAATAAAAGATCCCGACCAGAAGAAGTCAACAAAATATCAAAAGATTATCTAACTACGTGTCACAATAAACATTTGGAATGGTTTACTGAATCAGATGCAGAAATTATCCATATTAATGGACATGAATCAGTTGAATCAGTAATGAATAATGTAAAATCAATTCTTAACATGTTGATTGATAAAAATAGTGAAAAACAATAAAATTAATAAAACATCAAAATAAGTTACAATTAAACTATTTCTCAAAAAATATTTTTTTAATTAAAAAATACATCCATCTGAGTTTCTGTAACATGCCATTGCTTTTTCTTTAACATCAGCTGGTAATTTATTAACATCATCGCCCCAATCTTCTAATTTACCTTTAATAATTGTCAATACAGCATTATTATTTAAGCTACTAATTTTTTGTTTTAAGTCGGTTATTTTAGAGTCTAGTTTCTTTACTATTGAATTAGTTGGTGATGTTGTTGGTGATGTAGTTGATGTAGTTGATGTTGTTGTTGGTGTAGAAGATGTTGAAGTTGATGGTGATGGTGATGGAGTTTGTGTATTTGAATCACCCCTAAAGAATACAATGTAAATTAATACTATTAAAATTACAACACCTATACCATAAGCAATTTTTAAATTTCCTTCATATTGTGGTAGTTTTTCTAAGAAACCTCCACCTCTTATTATTCTTCCTTTAGCCATTGATATTTTTATATTTCTATTTATCTTTATTATCTAAATAAGAAAAATATAACATAAAATAAAAAAATAATTAGTTAAAATTTAAATTTGTTTGTATTTTGTTTTTGTTTTTCATTTTAATTTTAATTTTTGTTAAAACTTTTTTCTAAAAAGTTTATTTTTGTTTTTGTTAAAACTTTTTTCTAAAAAGTTTATTCGATTTCAACCTTAGGAATATTAGATAAACGAATATTTTCATCTGGAATATTATCAAGATCAAAGTTGATACCAACATTCTCTTGACAGAATTCTGGAATATTCATATATTTATTGACGACCTCTTGGTCTGACACTTTATCAATCTTTTGTTTTGGTGGACGTTTCTTCATCTCTTCAACCATCATCTTTTCATCTAGTAAGATTTGAGGAAATCCTGTACCAGCAGGAGCAATTTGACCCATCATAATATTAGCTGATACACCATCCATGTTATCAACTTTACCATGAACACCAGCTTGAAGAAGTTGGTCAATGGTTTCTTCAAAGGATGATTTAGCAAGAGGACCAGCATTACCACGATTAATACCATGACGGTCAATAGGCATGATATAACCTTTATTTGTCATAAAGTCAGCAAGAAGACCAATATGACGATAGTTAATACCAATCAGTTTGTGGAATTCACGATAAATAATATTACGTGCTGCTTCAATACCAAACATTTCATACACTTCAATAACATCGTTTGAAATTGTACGTGAGGCATCAACATGTTCTTGGATTAAAACATCTTCGAGGTTTGAACCTTTAGTAATTAGAATCCATTCATCTTCAGGAACATAAATATTACATTCCGCAAGGGATACAGATTGTTTAGTTACTTCATCTTTTGAATCTTTAACATAATCTTTAATCTTATCCATAAGAACATGACTAATTCCAGGTACACCTTTGACAATGGTTGATGTGAACTTTTGTTCAAATTCACGCATCTTATTAATATCTTTATCAGCATTATTTGAATCACTATCAAATTCAATCTTAAGACGCATAATTAGTTCACCAGCATTATCATCATTGTAAATACAATTGATATTCGAAAAGTTATATTGAATAATCAAATAAAGGTCATTCATGGTAATGTTACGTTCCATCATCTTATCACGACTAAATTTAACACGAAGAATCCAAGGATTGTCATCTTTAACTTGGTCAGTGATTTCACCAAACATTTTATAGATATCAATCAATGATTTATCAGCATCAATGTCAGTGCTAAGATTATTATCAAGGTAAAGACTAATTGAACTGACGATATCTCCAATTGTTGTTAATTCAAGGTTATTACGAAGATTCAATGCTTTAGTTTTATCTTTACGATATTCTTCATCAAGGTAAACCATAATACTAGGAGTTTTAATCTTCTTTGAATTGGCCATCAATTCTTTAAGACGAGCTACACCACCAGTAGTTACAGCCGAAGCCTTACCAGCAGTATGGAAAGTATTTAGGGTAAGTTGTGTCGAAACTTCACCAATACTTTGAGCTGCGAGAGGACCAACCATTTCACCTGGACTTACACGTGTTTGTTGATATTTAGAACGAATGTATTGGGTAATATAGTTGAGTGCTGTCTTATTGAAACGATGACGGAAGATCATTTCTTTAGGACACATCGAAAACATTACAATAGATGACATAATGTTATTTGGTTGTCCATTAATTTGAAGATCATCCATCAATTTCTCAATTTCTTCTTCAACTTCAAAAGGAGTTAAATCGGAACGTTGACTTTCATTCAATTGAAATTTGGCTTTAATGTTAGTAATAAGACGTTCAATATTAACAGGAGAAATTACTGAAGTTTCATATTTCATCATTAAAGTTTTATTGACAAGATAGTCACGACGTTGATTCATCTTTTTGAAATGTTGTTCAAGACGTTCTTTCCAGTCTTTTGTCTTTTGGAGACGTTTGACAGCAGGTTCTTTCATATAGAGTTCCCATTTTTCAAATGGTGAAAGACGATATTTCTCATTCAATTTGTCGTAAGGCATAAATAAGAAACCAATCGATTGACGTTCAAGTAAACCGGCACCATTGATACCATCTTCGCCATAAAGGAATTGATAAATATCACCATTAGCACTACGTACTGTATAATCATAATGAACTTTCATATCTTCGAGGGCTTTCATTAACCGACGTTGAATATAACCAGATTCAGCAGTTTTAACAGCAGTATCAATGAGACCTTCACGACCACCCATAGCGTGGAAGAAGAATTCTTGAGGGTCGAGACCATCAATGAATGAATGCGAAACGAAACCTTTAGGAATAAGACTGTCATCATACTTGTAAAAGTGAGGAAGTGAACGGGTCTTATCTGAAAATCCAGAAGGAATACGTTTAGCATCAACGGCTTGAGGACCTACAATACCAGTCATCGATGCGAAGTGGAAAGATGTACCTTTCGAACCAGAGTTAATGGCTTGAAGGATACGATTGTCTTTAGCTGTTGAGATCACAAGATTTTCAACATCGCGGACAACTTCACCAC
>JACCDO011328676.1_pt1 | contig 27204 bp, 19 predicted proteins | sample 7446101 | NCBI WGS metagenome assembly JACCDO01 (sample SAMN15323440, study PRJNA562643) | freshwater metagenome | isolation source: river surface water | place: USA:Blue River Watershed | collected 2017-08-16 | reverse complement strand
GGTTCTTTCAAGAATCTTTCGGGATGTTAAGACAGCCATGGAATGATGGGGGATCATATCGGCGATATAGTCTTTGTCTTTAATAAACCATTGTCCTCGGACTGCCTTGTAGCACCAAAGGATTCCCACAATGCATACAAACCAGGCCCAGGAAGGCATAGGATGCATGAAGCCCTCTAAGAAAACCATAAGTAAACTCATCGCAGTCGCCATGTACACTTGTTGCTTCGAAATTCGAAGATCATCAAGTGTATCCAACATAAACGCCGGCATTCCCCACAGGTGTGCAGAAAACATACCGGCAAACATAATCAGGTGAGGCCATGGCCACATTTCTATTGTTCTTCGACAATTTCCATACGAGGTTTATTGGCTTTATTTTTACGTGTTTGGGCTGCCCGCTTCTTTAAGATGCGTCGAAGTGTTTCTTCAGTAACACGGGGACAGACTTTGTCCAAGGTTGCTGCCTTGGCAACAAAGATTCCTTGTTCTCGCAAGGCCTCAATCAACTCGGGTCTCTTGAAAGGAAACTTTTCGGAATATCCTTTGGAACATTTGTCAATTTGGGAAAAATTAAACGGAGGTGTTTGAACATCTTCCTCTTTGTCTTCCTTGTGTTCTTCAGGTTTGACTTCAACAACCTTGAGTTCTTTGGGTTCTTCAGGTTTGACTTCAACAACCTTGAGTTCTTTGGGTTCTTCAGGTTTGACTTCAACCTTCGGACTCTTTCGGGTTTTCCCACGTTTCTGCAAGATTGCCTTTAGCACATCTGGTGTAACATGAGGGCATATCTTATCTAATGTTGCATTAAGTGCAATCTTAACCTTTCGAGCCCGCAACTCTTCAATAAGTTCAGGACGTTTGAAGGGAAATTTAATGTAATGATATCCATCTCCTGGATTACAACGTCCCACTTCAATCTTGGACATATTGGGGGAGGATTGATCCGATGTAGGAAGTTTAGGAAGTTCAGGTTGAGGAAGTTCCTTAGGAACTTCTGGTTTAAGAACCTCTGGGTGAGGAACTTCTTGGTCCGGCTTGGGAAGTTCCTTGGGAAGTTCTTGTTTGACTTCTGGCATAGGACCTTTTCCTGTCAAGGCCCTCTTTCGCAAGACAATCCGCAAAGTCTTTTCCGTAACAAACTTGCAGATACGCTCTCGTGAGGCATTCTTTCCAATCTTGAATCCTTCTTCTTGCAAAGCTTCTACCAACTCTTCGCTTCGGAAGGGAAACTTAGGATTGTTCTTGGCAGTCATACACAAGGTTGGATCAATGCCTTCAAGGGAAAAGGCATCCAAAGGGATTTCTTCTGGCTTTTCTTTCTCTTTCTCCTTGACTCGCATGTACGGTTCCTCTTCAACTTCATCCAACACCTCGGGTTCTGGTAAAACTTCCTCTCCTACGCCTCTCTTGGATTCATCCATCCAAGCTCGAATCGCCGAAGGCAATTCCTTTTCAGTCAAATACGGTTTTTTCGTTTTGTCAGAAGCCAATGGAATACGCCGAGGATCCAGGATAACATAGGCGGTCCCTTCATCTGCTGCAAACCAATGGGCCAACTTGTAGCCACCACAGGCATTTATTGTAAGCAGAACATGAAATCCCCGTTTGGCAACTGCCCCATAAAACTCCTTCTCAGGCAGGCTCTCCAACTCCTTCCATGCCTCGCCCAACAAGGCAGCCCAGGCAATCTCCCGTAAGTTCTGACCCACGCCTGCTGCCGGCAAGACCATAGGAACTACACCCACCCATGTCAGTGGAATGCCTCTATACGAATCTTCACATCCAACATCTGCTTCTCCCATCTCTTCAGGAATCGTAATTCCATGCGTATATTTTGTAGGCAAGCGACCCTCCAGACCCATCATACGATACACCTCATCATCTCCACGACCCTCCACAGCCAACATCATACTTCCTTTCTCACGTACAACGCCTGTTGGAGGACGGAGTCTAGCTACTTTGGCTTGCAGGACTTGTTGGGCTGGTCCATAGGTCCGCAACAATTCATCACCCAAACGAGCCAACAACACAAAGGCCGGATCTACAAATCGTTCTGTAGGTGTCGTGTGAATCATACAACTTCCTCGTACCCATGCACAGGATTCCGTACATTCCCCTTCGGGCAACTTCAGACAATTCCTACGCAGGGCCGAAATACCCCAGGTCTCCCCCTTCTTTCCTACATGAATCCAGTCCCTGAAGGATTCCAACAGAAGATCCATCCGCTTTCGTTTCTCAAATAGGGGGAGTGGAGAAGTGCGGAGGGCCTCGATTTGCCGCAGCAGTCCTGGATCTTTTTGCAAATGTTCGGAAACCGACAAACGCAGGTGTTGATAGGCCTCTTCCAGTTGTTCTTCGGCATTTTGCAAAAAAGGGGATGCCTCCTTTTCCTTGGGATGCAGTGAAATCCAGGGGAGCTGATCCACTTCGACATCACCTTTCATCGCCGCATACACTGGATGGGCAACTACTGCATCTGTGCGTAATGGTTCAAAAGGAATCATACAACCACCCTTAACCTCCAAGGCAACTACATATCCACCCTGACTGCGTCGCTCAACAGGAAGCAATCCACGGAAATAGGCAGCCAGTCCCTCCTCTTTAGAACCTACTAGAACTTGCAACAAGACAGCCAGAGGAGGATAGGGAATCGCCTCTTCATCATACAGGGATCCTACAGCAACGTCAATAGTTCCATCATCCACTGCCGGAATCAGTACACTCTTGGCATCCACAGAGATTCGCAGGCCCACAAGGCGGCGTGTACGATCCCGCACAAATCCCTCAATCATCCAGCCGGCAAATTCCGGTTGATTCCGCAACACATACAACAGGCTGCCAACAGGCGGTAGGCCTCCCTGCGATACATCATCTTCAATCCAGGAATGCAATACGGGTTCAGGACGCCCACATCCACCGGTAGGATCAAAATATTCCGTATAAAATGCGGCAAGTGGGGTTCGTAGAGAGGAATGTAGGGAACCAAAGGCGGTCGATTCCGGATCCAGGACTCCCAACAGATGATCTGGTCCGTCGTATAATACCAGTGGTTCAACCATGCGTGTCCTGCGATCTTCAAATAGCAACAGAATTGGTGGTTTGACCCATTGTTGTCGTTGGGCGATGCCCAAATTGGGGCACCGCAACAGAACATGGTCGTTTGCATCGGTTGTTAGAACGGCCAAAATAACACCGGTAGATGAAAACAGGCCAGGGGCGGCAAACAGGTGTTCCCAAATTCGCAAATCTTTGCGAGTTGTTCCATCCCGCATGGCCTCCTGGAAACGGAGCCAGGACTTATACAAGGCCAATCCATGTGCACGCTGGGAAGGCAGCAGAATCCCCATGCGACCACACCATTCCTGAAATACCCCATCAGCAACAGACCGATCCGGATCAGCAAACTCCGCCGGCAGCGTTCCATAGTTTGCCTGTTGGAATGCATGGAATGTCAGGACTTCCTTGGCTTCAAACAGGTCCCGCAGGGTATCTTCCACAGACATGGATTCCGGTTGTAGGGGAGGAACAATGTAGGAAACTGCCGAACGTGCGTAGGCAATTAATTGGGGAATCATGGAACCAATTGTGCGTTGTTTAATCCCAAGGCCTAACCGGAAAAATCCACGGCCCTTGATTTCAGGATGCGTGTAAATCTCACCATGTTTAGGGTTTTCCAGATATTGTTTGCGATCCTGTCCCAAGAAGGTGTCGAATGCGGGGGGGAGCAGACCAACTTTCCCCGCCTCTAAAGGAAAACTCGAGGCCTCCAAAATGTAGGTACGCAATATACGCTTCCCCATTAACTCCACCTTCTTCTTTTCCTTGTCTACAAAGCGGAACTTGTCCTCGAGCCCCTTGAGTTTTGCAGAATAATCCATCTTAATTTTGACACTGTCAAAGACATCCATAATGTTTTTGATGGCAACAACCTCCTTTTCCTCCTTTTCTTCCACAACTTCTGGAACCAGCTGTTGGAGTTTTGGCAGTTCCACAAGAGGGTTTGGTATAGGTTTACCATCTACAGGCAGCACGAGATTGTTTGGATCCGTAAAACAACAGGGAATGATAAATCCGTCAGGGTGAAACAAATTACTCATATATCCTGCATATTTTGCAACAGGCTGACCCTTACCTGTGGGGCCACGTTTCAACAGTGTTTCCCCTTTTTGAGGAGCTAAGGGGTCTTCAATACTACGGCCACCACAAAAAGGACAGGTCTCCGCCTTGGTTTTCTCATCGACCTTAGGAATAACCGGTAAATCATCACGAATGCACCAAAATTCTGCACAAATGTAATAGTTCGGTTTGACAGTTCCGGCACGCACAACAATCCAAAGAGGTTTTGCGGCCTGTTCAATCTTTAATTGTTTGAACTCGGCATCCTCTTCTGCGGCCCCTTTTCCATCCTTCAAAGGAAAGCCAAGTTGTAGGGCCCGTTTTTCAAGAGCAATCATATCTGCGAGAATAGAGTCCTCAGTGTCCCCCTCTTTGCGAGTACGCATGGCCTTAAATTTCTTAAATCGTTCTCCCACCTTTTTAGACGCAACAAAGAGTGCGTCGGCATCGTATTTGGACAAAGGAGCTTCTACCCAATGGACTTGATCTCCATACAAAGATCGAACCCGCCTGTACGCTTCTGGCGACATAACATGGGGTTGTTTATTGGACGATGCCTGACACGTTCGAGAAAATGCCTCATCCTTTACCTGTGCAGTATATCCAAATAAATCCACATCATGTTCTTTGAGTTGTTTAATCAGATGTTGCTTGAGTGTTTGAAGAGGAGGTTCCTCGGCTCCAAGAGGTTCAGGGTAGCGAATATCCTTTTCGACTTCCAACAGTTCATCCGTCTTTTTGACTTGTGGTTGTTCTTCTTGTACTAGAGCAATGTCCGCACTGTTTTCTACATTTCCTACATTCCCCTCTCCCATATCATACATTTCCATTGCCTGAAACCATTCTTCCATCTGTCCCTCATCCACTGCAGGAAGTTCCGGTTCAGGAGGGGCAGGGGCTTCCTCTTCTACAACCGTAGCCGGTTCACCTCCTGTAAGTTCCTGGGAAGTATGGGACACCCAAACAACCAGGGCGGCCAAGATACGTTGAAGATCTTTGAACGATTCCACGCCCGCCAGGTAAAATCGGTAATTCGGATGCATATTGTAAATGGATACCAAGGAACCAATTCCATGAACAGCAGCGGCTTTTTCCGGTGCATCTGGGTCCGCAAGAACATGTTCCGCATGTCGTGAAATCCAGGAACTCAGGGCCGCCCCTGCTTCTTTCGGTCCCAGACCAAATTCGCGTGTTATTGCCCCCACATAGGCAGCAACCGGTATTGTATCAATCGATTTGAAGGCATCACGCAGAAACAAATCAGTTATGTAGGACATAACAGGATCCCGTTCCGCTGCAAAGTTAGAAACGGCTTTCCAGCGTAGAGTAATCGCTGCTGCATCACCCGTTTGATGTGCCTCTTCTTTGAACAGGGGCAAAAAGGGTTCTATCCGTTTCCTGAGTTCCGATTTGGAGGGCTTACGAATGTCTTGTTGAAGTGTGAATTCGTAGGTGGCGGTTAGCTCAGCCAATGCACTCTCAGCGATATCTTGGATGGTCCAAGGGGTTCCCTTAAGAAATGCAGAAAGTTCTTGAAGTGCCGCGGCGACTACAGGTGCAGTAAGCGGTGCATCGCGTCTCGGTGCTCCCAACACTAATTCTGCCGCACCATCCTCGTACATACGAAGTACCCAAGCGGCTCCAAACGGTGCCTTGGGATGCATAAGCGGTGCCTTGCCCAACAGAAGTGCCCCCTGTTCCGCCGCGGGCATATCGCCCATTAACACCCGCAGCAACTTGGTATCGGCAATCAGGGGAATCCCTGTAGGACCCGTTGCCAATTTGAGAAGTGGAGGGACACGCTGTTGGGCCGAAAAAAACCGCAAAATAGGCATAGATCGTGTGGGATGCATACTGTGAAACCGGATTTCCAGGGATTCATCGGTTGCCTTTCGTGGCAACTGAATACGAAGTGCACGAAGTTCTTGTAATACTGGTGCAACCCCTTTTTCTAGGAAACTTTCCACTTTGGCTAAACGGGCCAAGAACCGATCCTGAAAGAGCTGCATGGCTTCCACAGATTCCTTCTCTGTGGCAGTCATATCCCCTTCCAGAAGTGCTTGGACATCCGTCTGTCGTTCCAACAAGGGAAAGTAGAACTGTAAGAATCCTCCAAAAATCGCAGGAGTTATTGCCAGATCTTTGGCAACAGTTTGCAAGGACCATACATGGAGTTCCTGGATTCCTACAGTCTCCACTGTAAGTCCTTGAAGTAATGTGGGAAACACGGGCTTTCTTACATCCCCCTCCATCAATTCGGAACGAGGTAATCGGACCTTGGTGGGATCCGGAACTGTGGGGGCAAAATCCCAGCGAAACTCAACAGGTCGAAATCCACCATCGGCTTCTTTGGCCAAGAATACAACATTGGGCAAATAGGCACGGTCATCTTTGGTATGTAGGGCAATCCGTTGTTTGACGGATGCAATTGTCTCAAAGGGGTACACTTTGAGTTGCCAATTATCTGTTCCTTTGGCAGTGTGTATTATGACTCGGATTGACTGGGATCCCAGTGATTCAATCCGGGGCGGTGTTAGAATGTTCATACCTCTCTAAGGAATGCGAGAAGATTTACCAGCTTTTTCCTTTCGACTCCTTTTTAGTTATATCGTCCTCGACGCCCTCTTTGTAAGTCGGTGAATCCGTTATATGGACACCACAATATTCGACGGGATGCGAGGCAAAGTCGGTATACTCGTAAATCTTGAGTTCTTCGGCTCGTTGCAGAAGCCATGCAAAGTTGTTCCAGAAGTCCGGTGAATGTCCAATTGTGGATGTTCCCATATGAGCCATTTCATGGAGTGCCACGAAAGTGAGTACGTTTTCCGACACGAGCTCCTCCTTATCATTGCGTTGCCGGAGGCACATAAACACCTTTTCCTTGTCGACTGTGTAGGAAGTGTGGACGGCTTCGGGAGTGGACTCGGAGAACTGATCGGCTTCGCAATTGAAGTTATTCACAAGCTGTTTCACAAAAGGTATACTGGAGTATTTTTCTCCTAGGTAGTTTTTGAGTTTGCAGAGGTTGATACGAATACGTGCAAGGCGATTCGCGGCCTCTTCTTTGTCGGGCAGATTCCGCACATAATACCTCTTATTGTCCACTGTTGCTTCCACGTATGCCATGGGGAATTTACTGTTTCGCATACGCAATGCAACATACGCCACGACCACTACAGCAATAAGGAAAATCCAGGATCCATAGTCTGTTGATGTAGCATCCATACTCTACTAGGGGGCTTGCAACTATAGAACGGGTAAAAAATTGAAACGTCTGAGGTTTAGCTAGGCAACTGTTGGTTCCTTCCTATTCTTTCCTATCCTTTCTTACACAATGGCTTCCTTCCGTAATTCTTACGACTGTTTTATCCTGCGAGGCCGTGCAGGAAACGAGATTTTGCAGCGGATTCAGATACGAGATACGCGGTATCAAAAGGACATGATTACAATCCCTCCAACAATTGGGGGAACATGGAGTGTGCAGAAACGCGAATTTACTGCTGGGGAGCGTGAAAAAGCCAGGTTGTTTCAACGCTATATACGTTTTACATCCCTTGTTTTAGTCAACTCAGAGTACCCTGGGATGTTTGCACGTATAATCGAATTCAGAACACTTGCACTACCATATCGTATGGGTTTGGAGGTACCAAAGGACTGTGTATTGGATGGAGGTGGTCTACAGGAGTTCAGACATTATGTTGACAATATTCACAATTCGTCCGATCGAATTCAATGGATTAAACCAGATGAACCTGTTAGACAACCAGAACGTCTACGCGAGGCATCCATTTCCTTTAGCTACAATGTGAATCTCCAACGAATTCCGAGTTTTCTGACAGGTTCTGCAGCACGTCCTGTAGCACCACAGCGTATTCCTGCGGTCTCCACAATCCAAGCTCTGAAACCTTTCGTTGCCCGTGTGCTCGCCGAAGCAGCTCGCAACAAGGCGGAGGAATGCCCAATTACATTGGATTCCATGGCATCCTGTAGGAAACTCTATGTTCCTACATGTGGTCATGTATGTTCTGATGATGGGTGTACCCGACTCGACAAATGTCCTGTATGCCGCGAACGTACTGTGTGGACTCCTGTAGAATTTACTGCCTAATGTGTAGAATGAATCTAGTAAAAACAACAATACTTATAGTGTTGTTTTTGCTTTGTATAGGCATATTTTACAAGTATCAATCGAATTTCAAACGTATTCCCGACTTACCCCTGTATTTTGCAGGCTGTTTGGTTCTACTAGTCTTTCTTGGGGCATCACATGCTAAAGAGTCTTTTCAATCTACATGTTCCCAAAGAGCTCTTGTAGACGACATTATCAATCTTCGAAAACCCGAGTACATGTTTAATATGGAAGCAGATGTAGCAGTTGCAGCACAAGGTACACCTTTTTATGCTGCAATGACAAATATACAATCTTTATTACGAAGGCTCTACAATGCCAAGACGAAAGAGTGTTGGCGATGTTTTGTAGACATTTGTTTATGGATGATGAATTATAATTCTGTCCTATTTCCCAATGGAACCAAAGCGAATTCAGTAAAATCCCTGGCAACTCCCGCAGATCGTCGCAACAACTTTGAAGAACTTTTGAAACAACCCGAATATTCCTACATCAATGATGTAGAACCTCGTTTTTTTGAAGTATTAAACTCATCTGGTGGTGTTGTAAGTGAAGCTAATAGAACTCTAAAACCTGGACTCGTTAAAATGAATTTCCATACCATGTGGGGATTTTTATTCCACTTGTCAACCCAAACTCAAATGTTCTTAATGTGTATTCGTGTAAATTCCCATGAATCGGATGTGGAACTTCACAATGATATTGATGATATATTCAAATGGTTTGAAAAGGTCGCTTATTTCCTACATCAATCTTCCCCTCTCGATAACAACATTGGATTCTCACAACTCATCAACATAACTATGGCATGCCTCATGAACTGTAGGGATTTGAAGACGATTGGTGCGTGTGCAGAGGCATTTATACGATACAACGTTAACTACGATGAGGCACCGAATCCCAATCCGTTTTCCAAAACAACATTAATTGACTACATTATACCTTTTGAAATTTTCCCAGTTCCTACAAATCGTTCCATAAAACGTGGAATAACCGATGCAGATCGCCAAATCTTGCGGGGATATCTTTGGAGTGAATCTTGGCGTGAATTCAAAATTCTCAATTACCAACAACTCTATATGAAAGTATTGTGGCCATTCATGATGATCATGCAAGAAACCAAGACACCATTCAATCGCGATACATTCAAAACAAACCTCTTAAGGGTTATTCGAAACACTTCGGCCGATGTGATTTTAGAAAACGCCTACAAAGCCAAAGGTCTCACTTTATCTCAGTTTTCGCAAATCATGAAAAATTTTTTTACACTAAATCCAACTAAAGTCATAACATTGGAAGAATTGTTGGCTGAGATTGACAAGGGAGCGGTTCAAGTATCTTCTGCATGTCTTGCACCTAGTGCAAATGTTATGAAAACACAGATAATTAATACTTCCGATAGAGTATCCACAATCTGTAGTACTTTTACAGATGCATCCGAATGTGCATTTACACCCGTCAATGTTAAACTACTTATGTATTATTCAGTATGCGGGAAATTAGCAAAATTCGGACGTGTTGTGAGTCGCAATCAATGTATTTGGTCAAACTCAACAGGATCTATGTTCGATCGAAACTTTTACAATTATTTTTATGAAGGTGCAAGTATGCCAGAAAGTTTTGGAACTCTCTATTTGATCGATCTTTCTGTAAGCGATTTCATAAATGCTCTGCGACTCTGGGTCGGAACCGAAACGTCGGTATTTCCTGCACCAAAATAAATAGAATATTGTTAATTAACTTATTACTTACAATATAATAAATTAATTAAAGTATAGTGGAGGTGTGTAGGTTTAGAATCCCTCCAGAGGCCTGCGTTGCAGATCAGGCTCAATGGTGCTATTGTTCCAGATGCTCACCTGTACCTGGGGGCAAGGAGGCTCAGAACGCAGCTGTTGGTTAGCATTCCGCAGGCTCTGGCCCACAGTGTTTACACCAATCAGAGCACCGGCATTCAGGAAGTTCTTGCCACTAATGTCTCCCTGACCACTAGGGTTCACCTGTGCCCATTTGCTATTGGGATCATTTGGCAGGAGTTCTCCAGGAGCCAGTTGGTTCTTAGGGTAGCAGTTTGCAGGAGCAGTCTCTGCAGGCTGAGGGTTCTGGAAGCCCTCGGTGTTCATGCTTCCCATATCACCCTCCATACTACTGGCCAGCTGAGCCAGTGCTTGTTTGTTCTTCTTAATAATTTCCTCATCAGATTCAGGATCCTGGAACATTTCAGCTTCATATCCTGATACGGAGCCAGGGCCTTCGGGTAGAATCTTTTCCATGGTATCCATGTACTCCATACTCTTCTTGCCCATGTTAGCAAATGTCTCAACAGGTTTAGCACCCATCATACCAAACATAGTAGGATCAATCATGTAAACTACGGCCAAGGCGATTCCAATGACGAGCAGAGCCAGCACAACATTCCGGGATGAGTCCATACTTCTTTATCTATCTGCCGAGAGTGTATTTTTTTAGCGAGGCTAATCATCCTCCTCGGAAAATTCAGACTCATTCTCGGAGAGATCATATTCCGCATAAAATCGATCCAGGGCTGCATCCGCTTTCATACGTACCTCGGAGGCTTCCCGCAAAAGACTCCGCACATACTCCTTCATTTGACGCTTCCGCTCAGCCGGATCTTTTAAACACATTGCATTCCCCGTCTCCTCCTCCAATTCATCGGAATGCACAGATTCCCCATCATCGTCCCCTGCAAAGTCCAGGTCAATCTGTCCAGCCTCGGGAAGTGTTCGACGTACCTGACCACCCCAAATGGGAAGAATACTCTGCCGGGAGATTTGTACACCCATAACACGCAATACAACCACTACATCCGATTCTCGGGGCACGTCTGTCCAAATATCCTGTGATGACCACTCCACTTTATTCTGTGGTAAAACCATCATTCCCCACACAGGAGTTATAGCACGCAGTGAAGCAACCGAAGGAGCGGTTTTAAACAGGGATTTATTCTGTGCCAATCGAGTCAAAAGTGTTTCACGAACCGATTGGATATGCATTTGCCCTTTCAGATCCACCAGAGGTCGGGCATCTCCTCGTTTCCATGTAAATTCCTCAGAGATATCAATCGGTTGTTGCAGACGAACAATATACGAACCATCTGCCTGTTTTTCCGGGGTTTCAAACATTGTTTGAAACATGTATATCTCTTCCTCCTTAGATCCATGCGGAAAGACATAACCTATGTTTCAAGTCTGAGGCAGCGGCTGTGCGGATACTATGGAATTCCATTCCCTTTACCTTTTTTAGAATGTCGGAACGAGATCGATACAAAGATGCTGTGGACGATATGGCATCCCATATCGGAGAAAAAGTCATGTCTGTCCTGCGGCACCCCGACAATCAAGCACGCCTACAATCCGTCCTCGATCCCGTTATCAATCATATCATTCAGCGTGTATTTCCCTACATTTTATTATCTGCTATATTGTTTCTTATACTGTTTGTATTAACTGTAGGAACATTCTGGTTAGTTATGCGTTCCAACAAATCCCCTGTGCTTACCGCTGTTTCCACTGTTTTGTAAATTTGGAACGTTTATAAAAAATTGAAATAAAAATGTGTTTATTGGGAGATGTTGGAGTTCCCCAATCGTTCCTAGCTTTCTGTGTTTCCTTTCCTTCCTTTCAAACATGTCCGTGTTTACTCCTCTCCTGCAGTTGAATCCTGCAAATCCCCTCGATTCCTACAGCATTTACGAGTCCATTGCAACTATTGAGGAGTGCCTCGGTAGCTCTGCTAGTCAGATTCTGGATGTTCTCCCTGCAGCAGCAGGACTCATGAATCTTTCAGGACATGTCGATGATCACGAGGTTGCCCACATCGAGTCCTGCCTACTCACCCCATTTCGTGCAGAGCATCGACGCAAGATGTGGTATGTCCTACATGACATTTCCTACATCAATGCAGCAAATGAGGACGACGAAGAGAACGAGGACTACGATTGGTAGGTGGCTATGAGAGCGGTATAAGCGGATGGTTCCGCGGGAGGTGGTCCAGATAACCATTTTTCCCTTTGTTTTTCGGCCAACATGGTTTCCCAACAGTCTCCCTCCCCCCGAAATATGGCTGCCGCCTTCCACCACAGCGTCATGGTTCGGATTCCCTCGTGTTCCAGGATTTCTTCCAGGGTTTTTCCCTGCCGCAATGCCCAATAAATGGATTGATAGGAGAGTGTTGGAATTGAGGGACAATAATCGCACCCCATCAGCACACATAGGTTGACGAAGGATTGATAGGACATATCTGCATCTCGCAGAAGTGCTGGAAGGGAGATGACACGCCATGTGGATTCTGTAGGAACAATGAGGGTTCCTACACCACGCGGCAAATAATCCAGGTCCGAACTCACAACGGCATCAATCCAACCCGCCCTGGCTGCATACGCCAACACCTGATCTGCCTCCGCTGCCGCATTCACTGCTAGAACACCCAGAGTATACAGGAGTTTCTTAACACCATCTCTGTCGTCAGTGGAAACATACACAGTATCTGGGTGTGTTTCCCTACGTCTTCGTGCTAACCCTTTCTTTTCACGCGGTGTTCGCCCATCAAATACAAAGATGGGTTCTACGCCCGCGGCACGCCAATGACGTACAAGGCTATCCACATACCTCATTCGCTCTTTTTGACAACGAACTTTGTACAGAAAACTCAGGGCATCTACACCTACTTTCTTTCCCCTCCACTGCTCCCAACATATCTCCTCCGCTCTACTTACCCATTGAATCCACCTATACAAATGTGGAATTCCCATCTTACCTTTTGTTGGTTTTCCTAGAAGTGCAGAACCATCGCTTCAACTTTCAGTAGAATGTATTTAAATCCACATGGTATGAATAAACATAAAATGGGTACATGGTCCACACCACTGTTTGCAACAGTATCTCCTGGTACACCTGAGGACTACGAAATCGTCCTTTCAGAATTGTCTGACACACTGGTAAACGAATGGAAAAATGCTGCTTTTTTCGAATCTGATGCAAGTACTTACACTCTATCAGAATTCATGAATACGGGCTGCGATACGCATAAGATTATGGATCACATGAACAATGACCAGATTCGTCGATGGCTGTCATTGTTTTCCTATCTTGCCAAAAAGTATCCTAGTCTCAACGAGGTAGCTTTTCATTTCTATTGTTCCGATGAGCACAAAGCCTATTCTTTCCGTTGGGATCGCACAAAGCACGGTGACGAGCCGACCGTTCTATATATGCATGTAGGATCGTATGATAGTGTCTACTATTTTACGATTGACCCAGAACATCCTCGTAGACGCATCTTTCATAGGGACATGTATGAAAAATATTGGACCATTCTGCCTCACGAAACCTATAAATTGGTTTATTTGTCCAGGTATATTTAGACCAACAGAACCTTGAAAACAATGAAGATGGACCCGCAAATGCCAGTTTTAAATGTTCGTTGGTCTAACAAAGGAATAAAGTCTGTACCTTATCCAATTCACACGGGGTTCCCGTTTGAATTGGTTTATACATTTTTTGCAGAATGTCGGAAATGGCGCGTGTACATTCGTGTGTAGGAGTTTTGAGATGATAACATACTTCGTCATTTTCACGTTTCATAATAGTTAACACAGTACCCCCTTCAAATGTGTATCGCAAGGAATTGGATCCTTGTTCGAATCCCTGTAGCATCTTAAGGTCTTCTCCTGGAACCGAAATACATTGGCTTCCAAATGGATTGTTTGGATTGGATGTATTGCAAATCCCAATCCGCAAATTGCGAAATCGAGGATCCACATGATGAAAGATATCACAGTCGGCGTCAATCATACGCTCGACAATCATATAAGGTTTACTAGTACTTGAACCCATTGTTGTATGCATGGACTAAATATAGATACCATTTCATCAACTTTTCTATAGTCAACACAACCATTGTGTTGACTATGGAAGCCTGTAAAGTATTAATGAATTGGCTTTGTCATACGCATAGAAAGTCGAACGGGTGATTCCATGGGAACAGCCCGCCAATCGAGGCTGCAAAGGAATCGATCGCGTTCCTCTGGCTTTCCAGGGCCTTTGAGGAGGAGAGGGGCAATGTAGGGAGCGAGAGCCGCCTTCAACACATAATAGGCAAAGATATTGGTATCTTCTTTCCACGGGGTTCCTTGGGGCCATCGTGCCAACACCTGGGCGGCCTGATGACGTTGCCAACGACATTGTGCTTCCCATGCCTTAAACTCCTCGGCATGCCAGGACACCCACATCCACTCCGCTAATAACTCGGTCCATGCCTCAAACAAATGGGGGAACACTTCGGAATGTGTTGAAAACCCCCAACATGCCAAAGGTGTTTCTGGCATTCGCCAATCCCATCCCAATGCATGAATGAGTTCATGAAATACTACACGATCCCATTCTTCTTGCCGGTAAATAAAGATCGTTGATGTGTTGGGAATGGTCCATCCTCCATTGACATGAGCAGCTGTAGGCCATTCGTTGGCCTGTAAGATACGAGGTGCATCAATATACCATAGGACAACTGTTATAGGTTTATGAACACCGAGCCATACAAACATGCGTGCTAGCTGTTCGGCTATCGCTTGTCCTTTGGGCTGTTTGGACCAAAAGAGGAGTCTATGATTCTGTTTGGATTGAGTCCATTCCCACACTCCTCCCTCGACGTCTTTTTTCATAAAGGAGTCAATGATTGCACCGGCTCGTGGAAACTCAGACTGTGCCTTTTTTTGCAACGCGTTTTCTTGGGGGTTTACTGGCCTCTGCCTTATTTGCGGTAGTGGCAACTTTCGATACTGGTGTTTCATTTGTTGGAATCTCTCCCATACCTCTTTCTCCATTTGGTATAGCAGGTGATTTTTTACGCATCGCCTCGTACATATTCAAAATGGCCCATTCGAGGGCCAAGGGAGTCCTGTAGGATGTATGGGGTTCCGATTCGGCCAACACATCCATAACAGCCCAGAAAAAATCCGGATTCGTCTCGGGATGGGATTCCATATACCGTGCAAATGCTGCTGCACAACTGTCCACAATTTCCGGTCCCGTCTGACAAAAACTCAAGGCATCATACACACGACCACGCACCCATTCTACAATATCAATATTCGGTGCCTTGCCTGCATAAATTCCGCACATCATCTGTTCCACCATTTCATCATAAAAATCCTGAATACGCCGCGGCCATACCGAGGATTCTTTGGGAAAATACTTGGCCATTTCCAAGGCTCGTTCTGGTCGCCCCTCCAATGCCAACCATGCCTCCGCCGTCCTATAAACCTCAGGTATAGTTTCATTCTTACACCAATCTTCCACTCGGATACGAGGAACGGAATACCGCACAAAGGCATCTTCTAGAAGCGACAGAGCACCCGTCATTTCCCGTGTAGTTAACCATATCATTCCTGCGGCATTTGCTGGTAGCACATACTGTTGGAGAATCGCACGTACACGAATGGCGGCGGGCAACGACAGACAATGAGCACGCCGCAGGATAACCAGTTTTCGCGTGGAAGTTCGCAAGGAATTCAGTACATCGCCCGATGACAAAAACATCATCAGGAGCTCCCCAATAATCTGTTTGTCCTGCATGGACAAATTGGGAATGTCGATTTCAAAATGGTAGGGGCTGGCCAACACCTTGGCCTCATACCCATCTCCTACAGAAAACGTACGAACCTCCATAGGCTGTGTTAGAGAAATCCCATGGGCTTCCTCAATCCATTTCCGTGCTAAACGGAGTTTTCCACTCCCAGCGGGACCCAGAAAACACCAGGGAGTTGCAAGACGCTCCATTTTATAGAATCATCTCCAACACGATTTTAGGCCTGCTTATTGGCAATCTGCTCCCGCAGACCATACAGATGTTGTGCAGATATTGCTGCACTTATTGTGCAGGTTGGCAGCATAACCATTAATGCAAAAACATAGAGAAACTGGATCAGTCGTGTAGGATTGCCCCCAAAGGCATACAAGGTTAGACCTAGCGTCGCTAGAGCAGTAGCAATAACAGTTCCTCCTACAACCCCTACCAACTTATCATTCTGTGTTGCCGCAGATCGCATTGCATCCACATAAAGTCCAATATTAGTTGAAAATAGTGTCACGAATAGCATAAATGCTACCCAAAACAATAATGTCATTTTACCCTCCATGGTATTTCTATAGTTTCCTTATATAATTCCCAGATGTTATTGATACGACACTCAGGGAAAAGAGAGTTGCCGGAAGACATACTAACAACAGAATTGCCGCCAGTATATAGAGTTTATAGGTTTCATCAACACGAAAGTAGAACATACTGAGCAAATAGGCAACAAAGGCTGTTAAATAGACAAATATGGTAAGACGTGTAAATTTTACCTGATTTGCATAGGTGTCAGTACGTATAATATTTACCGTGTACATAACACCTAAAACAAATAGATTTGCGATGGCAAATAGAAAAATCCAATCGTTCTCTGTCATCCTTACTTAGTGGTAGGGATTCCTCATAAATTAGAATTTAATTGTTGATGAATACTCTATACCGGGCGAGCCACCCCGAATAATCAAAAACACACCTACAAAGATCAAAGTTGTAATGATAAGAGGAACTAGCAGTCGGCGGAAATAGGCATCATTGATTTCCACCTGGTAAGTATCCTTTTCAATGTCTTCGGAGCGGAAATAAAAGACAATGGCAATAAATGCAATCAACAAGATTGCTCCTAAAATACTTCCCAATGCAGGTGTCATCTTGAAACTTCTGTTGAAAATCCAGGAATAAAATAAGAGGATGTCCGATTTATCACAATGCTCGCCCGCAGTGGCAAAACAACGTCGGCCGGGTGGAACCTGTATACCACCAGATGCCCTACAACGATTGAAAAATGCCTGGAATAAGGCACATCCCGAGAGAGCAATTGTTGTGGGGAGAGGACGTAATTCCCGCAAGAATGGTCCCACTCTGTGGGGAAGTCTTCGACATGCCATGATGCAACATTACAATTGTAATACCGAATACTGTTTGGTTGAGAAAATGCCAGGGCTTTCCAAGGAAGAGCGAATCGATTTGGAGGCGTTTTTCCGTCCTAAAAAACCCGAAGAATGGGAAGGAAAACCCACAACCTGGTTGGACAGCTTCAATATCGAAGATGTTATGAATCAATACGAGGCCGCCTACCCAAATTTCGAATTTATTGGACCGGTTCCTATTGATTTCGATGCCGACGACAAATTCGGAAAATGTATTGTGGAGGAGTTATGTCGGCTCGATTTAGCGAAAATGGCGGCGGGTGGTACTACGCAGATCGGTATCATCTTCAATCTGGATAAACATGATGAACCGGGTTCCCACTGGGTATGTGGGTTTGTTGATATTCCCAAGTCCGCCGCCTACTACTTTGACTCCTACGGCTATAAACCTCCTAAAGAAGTTGTTGCTCTCATGGCACGCCTACGCGATCAAGGGATTTCCAACACATACTATAATGATATACGACACCAGTACAAGGGATCTGAGTGTGGCATGTACTGCCTGTATACCATTATCAGTCTGATTCTAGGAAAGTCGTTTTACAATGTGTGTAAACGGATTGTTGACGATGATACAATGAATAGCCTACGCGATATCCTGTTTGCAACCGCCAAGCCACGGAAAGAGACGGAAAAGGCCAAACGATTATTGGAAGTCTAAGGAACAGACTAGGTCCTCCAGAGATTAAGGAAATTTAAGGGCGACGATATCCTGACTAGAGATAGAGGGACCATGTCGTTGAACCAAAACCCATTTTTGTCAAACACCAATTACCAAAAGGTGGTTGGTTTTTTACGTCAGCATTATGCCCAACGTATGGGAACCAATTCAATTCCCGAACGCACCGATTCACGAATTCAGCGAACAGTGCAACATTTTATGACCGAGGTTGCCAAGATTCAGGGTTCAAATAAACCAGTAAATCTGTTAAATCAAGAGGTCATACGTGAGTCTTCGAAATCCGTTGATCAATGGTTGATGAAGCAGGAACCTGTACTTCGACAGCCTCCACCAATGGCGGCTATTCCACCCACACTTCCTAAAACACCAACGGTTTCTACGGCAACCGTGGCACGACAACGGGTTCCTGCAACTCCTACAGGCGTCCCTCCTCCCACCTATGATGACTTATCTTCACTGTTTACTACCCCAGACGTCAAATGGGATACTGTGGAAGAAGAGGAAGAAGATCCCGTTGTACTCATGAAAAAGGCACAAAAACAACGGGAATCCGAAATGCAACGGAATACACCTCGTATGGAAATTCAGGAAACCAATTCGGTGGATCCAACACCACAAGCACAACCGCCTCCAATTCGTGCAACACCTCTTCCCCAAGATTATATTATTCCACAGGAGCCCGTTATAAAATATCGCGAGACGGAATACAATATTTTCATAACCAGCAGTGATCGCGATTGGTTCCGAAATCGTGCCGAGAATCGCTACAACTTTTCGGTGAATTTTAATCCGGCAAATCGCACAGGATATGGCTATTCACCGGCAATTCAAGAACGATTCCGGAATATTGAACGGATTGAATTCGTCAAACTGTTGGCTCCTACAGAATCCCTAACTCCCCTCATTCGTTCGACAGCCAAATCGGCGACACCTGGGACCCTAACAACGAATGCAGACCGCGTTATCAACGTTATGTCCCTACCCTTTGCCGGTGTACGAATTGCCGAACTCAACAATAATGGATTTTCCACGAATCCCCGAGAGGACAATACGTTCGCCATGGTGCAGTATGATGCAACCTGGAATTCGGCGGCAGCCCTCAATATTGCTTTGCCCAGCAGTACATCGGCAGCTCGAACCAATGTTGGATACACTGCTATGATTCCGAAGTTTTTGAAAGCACAACGGATTTATGAACCGACACCCCTGGCGGGCCTGCAGAAGATGAGTTTCCGTGTGGAACGCCACGACGGTGTCCTGCTTTCCAATGACTCGGATGTATTTTCGATTGAACGCATCTGTCTCTCTTCCAATATATACAGTGCGGGTGTAGGAATTGCGGCAACCGATAATACCAATTACGCCGGTTCGGATAATGAATACATTTACATTCAGACTTCCACCTACTTCCCCTACTCAGCAGTAGCTGAGGGGGATCTCATCAACATTCAAGGATATGTTCCGGCAGCAACAGGAACCTCCACACCTGCTGTAGGAACCCTGTCAGATTTTGAGGCGTATATAAATACTCCAGGTTCTCTTAATGTGGTGGCAATCGCCTATGTTAGTGGCAGTGGAGGTGCAAGTACTCTAACTGAAGGGGTGAATGCCCAGGGATACGCCAATGTTATCATTGTACGCTCCCGTTTCGCGGATCCGACTACAGGATCCGTTGCACGTTCCTACTTTGGCGGTTCTGCTACCGAAGAGGGATTTTTGGAGCAACGGATTCGCGACCAGGCTTCCACTTCTTCAGCGGCTGCTCTGCTCAATCTGAGTCGCCAGACCCATTTTGTCCTCCGTGTTATTACCCGCGACATGGACTCCGCTTCCAACATACGTCCCGACAATGTGTAAGAAACTCTGGACCCATTACTAGGGAAGGAACATGCATGTTCTGTATTTGATTTTGACTATAGTGGCTACTGTGGCCATCTTGTGGTTTGGAATGCCATGGGTATTCGAAACCATTCACGAACCGTTTCAAGGTGGACCCTCGGCAACGTGTAGAACACAAGATACCATTCAAGTCCTGGCTCCTCAAACAGCCCCAGATGATTTTGGATCCTATATTGAACACGGCAAACAAATCTATAACCGCATCGGATATGGGCAATCGATGCTGCGAGAGGGAGAACGAGCGTTTAAGGATCGTATAACCGAAGCGGAATTACCAAAACTTAACGAGGATATCCGTCAAGCTCTTGTAAATGTATCGGTAGTTCCGGATTCTACACCGGTTCCTGAATCTGCCAGACCCATCTATGGTCCAACCGGTATTGTTAATAAAGCTGCAGTACTTGACCCAAACAACAATTGGAATGCTGTAAAACTGCAGGTAGGATATGTGGAAGAACGGCTTCCCCCAACAAATTTAGCGGAAAAAGAGGCACTCCGTTGCGAATCCGTTAACCTCTATACAACCTATACACCTGGAGGGGAGATTAGTGCACGTCCTTCAGCTCTCAAACGCGAAGATATGTGCAATATGTTGGGAACACGGGATGCAAGTACAGGTGTCATAGCAGACCTCAGACCTGAACTTGCCGAATGTGGTGTATGTATTAAAGATGGACAACCGGTATCCACATCTGAAACTGCAACATGGCGAAGTAGGTTTGGAGCCGCCATGAAGTTTATTGGCGGCATGTTGTTTACCAATCGCGACCGCGATGCGTATTATGCATCAGGGGATACCAATGCAACTCCCTCACTTGGGGATTGTGCACCTGGATACTTTTTTGTTGCCGGTGAAAAGGACAAATGTCTTACAGCTGCCCGCCGACTCAACTGTGAGGAGTATGGACAAACCGGTGGATTCGGTTCTGGAAAATCCAACGATGGACAAACTGATGCAGAGCTTAGTAAATACTGTGTTGCCTGTCCAACTCAGGAAAAAACCAACTATGTGTATAATGATACAGGAAATACACTTGCAAACGTTCGCGTACGCATAACTGTTCCCAAAGGAACTGGGCAAACAACTATTCTATACGGACAAAACGCCTCAGGTACAGATGGGTTTACTGATAACCAAATAAAGATAACTTCTTCGACACTTGATCTTCCTAATGTTAAACCAAACGCTTCGACACTTGAATTTCCTAATGCTAAACCAAACGATAGTATACGTATTAATATATTTCAAGAGTACCCTCATCGACCTCGTGGAGAAAAAGAGGTTTTCTTTGTTCAAGAAAATAGAAACATAATTACAAACTATCTTAAAACACAAAAAACAGATGCGGATAACAAAAAATTTATTAAAGACATGGAACAATTTGCAAAAGATTTGGATTGTACTGTCGCAACTGTCCAAGAACTCCAAGATGCTTATAATAATGGAGCCCAGGCACCCGATGCAGGATATGCTATCGATTCAACATATTTCTTTTTCACAATTCGGCAATACACCAATTTGAAGAATACGGAATTACTGAATCCCACAGATAAGAAAGGTGTACATCCAGCATCATCTGCAACTGGTATTTGGTGCTATGGCTACAAACCACAATTAACTTATTTGAACTCATATGCTATTGAAAACAAAACATTAGCAGGGCCTGAAATCGCCAATTTCTATACGTATATTGAACTCAAAAATGAAGACGGTCTGTCCGCGGATAATAAAAAGAATCGTTTCTCTCAATTCGGAACTACCATGAGAATTCCACAATACCGTGGTATTTGTATTCAATTTGAATCTACCGATAGCAAACGTGCAATTCCTGCGGAAAACTTTATCATAAAAGTGAATAACCAAGCAATTCGCAATGCCGATGGATCCTTACTATCAGGACAGCAACTTCTGGTATCGAATTATTCCCGCAATGGAACCTTTGCAGACAGTCAACGAATTGTGGAACCCAAACCTGCCACAGCTGGAATGAACACCGTGTTAACAAATCAGTATTGGTTATGGAATGCATCGCATGAATCAAGTGGATTCAAACTAGAACTGAAAATCCCAGGTATTTTTGCAGATCCCTTTATTGCTCAAGACTTGCCCAAATGTCCAACAGGTCCTCTCTATACCTCTCGAAACCTCCTGAGTTTCGTGGAATTGAGTGCATGCTCTGACGGTCTGACACTTCCTTGCATGACATCCCTTTTTCAGAAATATGGTAAGATAGAAGGAGAATGGCATCCTAGCAAACCTGCTGGTCGTGAGGCCCTGGAATTTAAAGACACCAAAAAGACAGTACGGCGTACCCCTGAAGAGTTAATAGAGTTTCTCAAGGATCTCCAACAGAAAGCCCTAGGAAAAAGTCCATCGTTAAGTGGCCTCTCTGTTGCCGACAAGGAAGCCCGAATGAATGAGGCATCTCGGCGACTCCTGGGACAGAATATTGTATCTGCATGTGATACCCTAGTTGAATCTCCTTCAGGTATGATAAATATTGTTCCTCGAACTGGCAACTTACCGGCCGAATGCCTAAATGAACTGTATAAACAAACTACTGAAATTACAAAGGGCACAACAACATACCCTGCGACTTACAAAGATATTGCACAGCGATATTCAGGAATACGTGCCGATGAATTGGCACTTCCTGAAATTCAGAGTGATTTCCCGTATCGCACCTGTCAACCTACAGGATCCTGGGCCCCTATTCGTTCCAATGGTGAGGTCAATGAAGTGGCCGTTGCCCAAATTAATGCAGCAATTGCTACTATGGAAGGCGGTACAGCCAATGCTGTAGCCAATGCCCGTGAATTGCTTGACAAGGTATACCAGAATGCCAACTCTGCCACGATGGACAAGGCCATTCAACAAGTAGCCATTGAACGCTGCTATGGCATTAAGAAGAAGGAATTCGTGTCGAATTGTCAGGGGATTAATGCCAAGAAGATACGAACCATACCTGCAATAAAATCGGTCCCTTATACGTATTTCTTAATTATTAATGATATATATTGGACAGATAATATCAATGTACGCACTGGAAGAATGACAAAAACGGAAGCATCAGATATCTTAAACACCATAAAAAATAATAATTTCCCTACAGCAAATTTTGTATCATCTAATGAAATTTTAGCATTACGTAATATAGGACATGTTGTATATACAGTATGGGCTTATGATACAAATACACGTGCCATAGAACCTATGAGAATAGCTACTAATCAATCATCTGTTGGTAGGGAAAACTTTACAAATACTAGTAAATATCCTATGCTCATATCTGTACAATCTTCTGATACACCCACTAATTTAATAAAAACTATAATGGACGTATTGCCAAATAGAGCTATGGATGGAATTCCTCAAAAGAGTGTAGAGATTTTAACTCGCACAAAACTTATTTCACCTCAACCTATTAAAGTTAATACAAAAGAGACTGTTGAATATACACCACAATCTAACAAACCAAGTAAAAAAGTATTTATAGTGGGTCCTCCAGTGTATAGACAACCGGCATTAGATATTCTTTCACGTATTAAAGGGGTCTACAGCAATGCCGATTTTACATCCGAATATATGATACAAGAGTTAAGAACCAACAAACAAATAGCCAAATGTGCATGGGTTTGGAGTCGACCAACCAATTCTTCCGATATTCAAATTGCACTTGGGTCTCCAGATGGATGGAAATATTATAATTGGTGTGGTGGTGGATCATCAAATATTAGTACACATTCCGATATTAATGCAGAAAAAAAAGAAGAAAAAGAAATATATATTACTCTTACATCCAGTGATCCAGATCTTTTGATAATACAAAAGATAACTGCGGCATTAGGTTCCTCTTCTTACCTTAATAAAGTATATGATGAAGAAGAATATATGAATACAGATTATAATTTACCGTCTACATATCTATTATCTACTAATACAACAATACAGAGTGTACAGATATCAAGTACAGAAATCCCTAGTATTGTCCAAATTCTCGGAGAGAATGATCGTATCCTCACACAACGCTTGGCAATCGATACTACACTCGAACTGAACCAAATCGATCTCCTGCCTGCCCTGGCCTACAAGGATCTTCTCTTCCCTGCCACAGGAGCCCAAAAGATCCGCCTAGAATCTTTTGTGGGTCAAGGTTGGTTCCTTTCCTCCTACGATGGACGCATTTCCAACATGGAAACCCGCACAACCTTCACACTTAAGCCAGGTGTACTTGGAACTAGTTCTTCTAGTCCGTCTTCTGCGAATGTATCTAAGATCTATCGTTTGGAAGGGTCTAGCGGAAAGTTTATGGCAAAATCTACCACATCGGATGGCATTAGTATACAATTCGATACTCCGTCAAATACATCCTGGGTAATTCGTCCTGCTCTCAATGGAGCATCGGCATTTGTTTCTCTTGAACTTGCAAACTATCCTGGTGTGTTCCTCATAACTGAGATTGGTACAAATGAATCCTACACAGCCAAATGTGTGCAATATACAGATCCAACGGAACTAGAGAAAGCCCTTGCCTGCTGGCGGCTCTACCCATCTGATGTTTCTGATGTTTAACCTTTGATTCTCCTCAGAGTTGATTTCAAATCGCCACTTTCAACTCTGATTCTCCTTTTTCCATTCTACTCATTCCAATGTGCAGAATGGAATCTATAACCCATATAAGAGTTAACATGCGAATTCTGTGGATCGTATGTATCCTACTCCTTCTAGGAGTCCTTTGGTATTTACGACCCGTAGAAGGATTCGTATCCCTACAAGGAAAAAAATACGATATTGTCGATACTATGCTTCCCTCGGATACATATGAAGGTCGCCGCGACTATTTCCACTATCAACGGTCAGGTAAACCAGGTATGGTTCTGGTAGATCCCGGTATATTCGCCGGTCCTAGTGGTATAACCAAAGAGAGGATTGACCAAGCCACAAAAACACCTGGATATGAATTTGATCCATCCTCGACCGCCAATGGAATTTCCAAATTTTTCAGTGCAGCCGAGGCCGAAGACACAATGATGAATGACGTATGTAAGAATGCTGAACATCCCCGCAATCTCAAAGGCAACTCTGCATTTATGGGAAAACGGGCAAAGGCGGGTGAAGGATGTGGGTGGTGGTATGTATCCGATCCCTACAAACCCTCCACTGGTGCTTTTGGAATCGCACCTACGATTGATTCCTATGGTAGGCAAACCGCCCCAGGTGGTCCCAAAGATTCCAACACGCCCAAACAATTCCCTGGTGGTGAATGGATATGGGATCTCGACAGGGCAATTCAACTCGAAGACATTAAACGTTGCAGACGTATTCAGAACTGTGATCTGATTGATGGCGTGGATGGATGTTCCTTCTGTCCCTCGAAAGGCTATGCTGTCCCCGTTAACGATTCAGGACAACTCAAGTATCCCAACAATGATGATGCAAATTGTGGGGACCTGTCTAGTCTTGTTGGAGAGGCAAAGAATTGCCCACCCCTCGTCATCCAACCTCGGCTGACGAACTACGACTACGACTACGATCAAAATGGTAATGTAGTAGTTGGACCGAACAGTACAGCCTTGCTCCAGGTAGGACAAACTCTGGAATTTGTCTGTGCAGCTAGCCCTCTCACAAAGGCATGTCGCCTAGCCATGTGTAAGGAACTCGCAGGATGCACAGAAGGCAAAGGATTGCATCGGATTGTCCAACAAAACGGGACGTTGACGGAGACAGACCGGCTCGCCCTGCAATACCTGGCCAATCGTGGTTCACTTGCAATTCCTACAACCTTTACGGAATCCGGTACTATGGATAAAGCCGCTGCCATGGAACTCATGGGACGTATTCGTTCTACATCCATGAGCAATCAATCTGGGATTGCGAAAGCCGCTGCCCGCTGGCTCATTGATGAAACCCCCTTTGATGTGTGCCTCTATGGCGACGCCGAAACCGGCCCGTTTCCCATTGAATGCCTTCAGCGAGAATTCCGCAAAGCCGGTTGTCAGGCCAGTGGATCCCAGTATCCCACGACTGCCTCGGCATTCGCCGGCATGTCCTTTGGAACCATCAAAACCCAATTCCGCGACTTGTTCGCCCAAATGACCGACACGGATCGTATGACAAATGTACGTGATCAAGACCGTGCTGTACAAGCCTGTCTCGGAATTGGAATGGTTCGCGACGCCAATGAAACTTGGGAACGTAATCCGAACTTATGTAGGGATCCCGGTATCGAATATTGGGTCTACAATATTCCCAAACCAGGAAATATTGTATTGTTGGGACGCATGGTGGTTCCGGAACTTCTAACAACTTCCTCGGACACTGCTACTTCCAAACGACTTCAGGCACTCTTACAGTCCGCCTCTGGATTCCGTGGATTCACTGCCCGTACCTATGCAGATATTGGACCGACAGCAAGTACCGTATCCCTCCGTCTTCCAACAGGTGAATTGAATGATAATTACAGTGTCTACCTCAATGGAACACGTGTAAGACAACTAACCAATATTCCTCTAGTTTCTCAGCAACGCAATTTGATCGAGGTGCGTTTCGAAATCCCCACAGGATCCGAATTCGGCGACCCCACTCTTTCCGTATCTCCTGAAACCCGCCTTGTCCTCAATCAAAGTGCCTGGAAACCCTTTATTGCCCTGGAACCCCAACAAACTGGGTTTGCCGACACGAATCAATACCTCGATGTCAAATCAGCACAAGTAGAACGTGTAGGAAATCGTGATAGCCTAGTGATTCGACAAAGTCCCGTGGACTTTGTGCTGCAGCGAGGAATTGCCTATCAGGCCATGAAGACAATCACCTGTATGTTTTACTGGAAATCACTTGCAGGGCAATCCACTGTATTCCAGATGGATCAGGGTCGTGGAGGAGCGTCCGATACTGTGTTGGCATTCCGGATTATCGACAAATTCCCTACATTCATCCTCCAATCTCCTCGTGGGCTCTATACATTCCGATCCACGGTTGCCCTTGGAACACCGAATCAATGGGTGCACGTGGCGATTCTGTTGGGAACTGCAGATACTCTGCAAGTATGGATCAACGGAAAAGAAATCAAAGATCCTTTGCGAAAAGAGGCATTTGGTGCTTCTGGATCCCTATACACACGGATCCTCTTTGGATCCCCTGGATTTGATGGGGCAATTGGATGGTTTCACTTGTACGATCGTCGCTTGACTCGTGCAGAGATTGCAAGGGATGTGCAATATGATGATGCAAGTCTTTCGGACAAGGATGTTGAGGTGGAATCTGTACAAGCACCTGTAAAAGCACTGGTACAAGCACCTGTACAAGCACCTGTACAAGCACCTGTACAAGCACCTGTACAAGCACCTGTACAAGCACC
>JACCDO012415748.1_pt1 | contig 27209 bp, 23 predicted proteins | sample 7446101 | NCBI WGS metagenome assembly JACCDO01 (sample SAMN15323440, study PRJNA562643) | freshwater metagenome | isolation source: river surface water | place: USA:Blue River Watershed | collected 2017-08-16 | reverse complement strand
GCTGCGATTTTTTTCACCCACACACATTGGGATCATTTAATTGGCCTCTTAACCCTGGAACAATTGTATAAAGGAAACGAGTTTCATTTTTACGGCGTACATAAAAACATCAAAGAACGCGTGATGACTCTGTTTGATGACAGGCATTTTCCTGTTCCGTTCCACGTCGTTGAACCTCATTTTAAATTTCACCAAATTCCGTTAAACACACCCATTCAGTTTGGGGGCTTAAGCATAAACCACTGCCCGCAGTCTCATCCCGGAGGTAGCTTTGCTTATCGAGTTTCAGACGGGAAAAGAACTCTCGTCTTTGCAACCGACACAGAACTGAAAAACGTCGACCCGCCGCACATGGTTCCCGGATCAAACGTTTATAGCGATGCAGACGTTTTAATTCTTGATGCGCAGTATTCGCCAGAAGATTTTAGAACCAAGCAAGGCTACGGACATGCGCAGATTTTTCAGGCCGTCGATTTTGCCATTAGAGAACGCGTAGCCAAACTTTACCTCTTCCATCACAATCCAGGCTATTCCGACCACGAGATAGATCAACAGCTCGAAAGGGCCAGGGCCTATCTTTTAGAAAAACAGCAAGGAAAGAAAAACATGGAAATCCACATGGCTGTTGAGGGCGACGAAATAACGGTTTAAGTTTTTGGTTCGTGAAAACTCCCAGAGTCAAAGATCCAGAAACATTTTTTTCAAGTATTTTTAAAAAGGCTACCAAAACAGAGCGAAGTCATGATCCAACTGTCATGGCACTAGCCTCAAACGACGTGAATGGCGTAGTCACCGTTCGATATGTGCTATTTAAAGGCTTTAAAAACGGAAAACTTTGCTTTGCCTCGAACTACGAAAGCCGGAAGGGGCTAGGGTTTGAAAAATATCCCAATGTTGCGGCTTCTTTTTATTGGCATAATATGTACACACAGGTTCGCATAGAGGGAATCGTAGAAAAATTCAACGATGTCGAGTCCGACGCTCTTTGGAATTCTAGACCTCTTGAATCTCAAGTTTCAGCCTTTCTTAGCTATCAAAGTCAGCCTTTAAGAAAAACATTTAAAGAACTTAAATTGGCTCACAAAGAACAGCTACACCATTTAAAACAGCTACAAGTCAAAGCGTTACCAAGACCGGATTTCTGGGGAGGCTACTGGATAGTTCCCACTAGATTTGAATTCTGGTTTGGGCAGGCCAACAGATTACACGAAAGAATTTCATATATTCGAAACCCAAAGAATAAATCCAAAAGGTGGACAATCGAAAATCTCTACCCTTAGAATGATCCGATGTATTCAACCAAATCCGACCGCGAACTTGGGAGCTTTGAACTCTTACTTTGGATAGTGAGCTTAGCTTTTCTTTCGGTCGGTGCGCGTAATTTTGAAAATGGACTCAGTATCGACGGCCCCCTTTACGCAACGATCGCGCGAAACATTATTTCTACAGGCGAATGGTTTAAACTGGATTCTTGGGTTCCTGATTTTGCTCCAGCATTTGCAGAACACACGCATCTTGGTTTTTGGACATTGGCTTTTTTTGCCAAGGTTGTTGGCCCCTGGGATTGGGCTCTGCGCATTCCAGGACATATTTTTTATGTACTGTTTTTGTTTGCCTTCTTTAGATTTATAAAATCTATAGTCTCAGAAAAAACCGCCGTTGTTTCTGTTATCTATCTTTGGACTTTGCCAGTATTTTCAAATTATTTTTCTAACACCTATCTTGATCCTGGCTGCCTGTTTTATGGATTTTTGTCTTTTTATTTTCTCTTTAAAGGCGCCACTGACTTCAAACGGTCTGACCTTTTGGCTGGGGCCCTTTCCGGATTGTTTTTAGCTCTTGTCGTGCTCCAAAAAGGTTTAACTGTTTTGGGTTTTGGTTTGCCACTGGCCTATGCCTCTTACTTTTTTTTAAAAAATCGAGGCCTGTTAAGAACAACACTGAGCTATTTAGCTCTGTTTTTGGTCTTTGGCCTGGTTCTTTTTTGGTATTATTCCTCTGTACAAAAAAGCCAGGATCCTGACTTTTTCCAGAGATATTTTGACCGACAGTTCTATAATCGATTTGCACAAACCACTTCTGTTGCGAATTTATTTAGTAGTCGATTTTGGTCTCGCCTTGTTTCAGATAGTCATTTTATTTCTATCGCGGGACTTGGCTGGATTTTGATTGGCCTTTTTTTTACAAAAGCCAAAGGATGGTCACACCAAATTGGAATTCCATTTGTGTTTTTGGCATCATTTATTTTGTTATATGCACCCACACAAAGAATCGGACTTCAGTATTGGATGATGATTGTACCTTGGATTGCCTGGGCAACAGGAGCAGCACTTTCGAAATTCATTCCGTGGAATCCGACTTCAATGGTTCGTTTCACGGGTAAACTATCTTTAATTTTAGTGGCCCTAATTCAGTATCTTCCCTTTAGAACTCATCGCACTTTGGAAAACGAATCCGCCGCTGCAATTAGAAAATTCAAGGCACTTTCACTCGTAAATCTACAAATTATCGATGATGTTCCAGACCTTTTACATTTTGTTACAGGCTGCACCTACGCCTGGTATGGGAATACTCCTGTAGAATACAGTTCCCTTGAAAATCCCATTTTACCCAAACCTTCACCAAACACAGCATTAATACTCAGAAAACCAGAGGCCTTTCGTATTGAGGCTGCCAAAAATGCTGGCTGGTGCCTGTATGAATCGTACCCCAAAGAAACTCTCATGCTCCATTGCTCAACAGCAAAGCACTGATAGAATCTAAAAACAGAATGCATCGTTTTTGTTTTTTACTCACAGGATTCATTTGTTGCTGGGTCGCTTATGCCAACGACTCACGGGTCTTATCGCAGAAAACACCGTTTACAATTTCGGTGCGTAAATCAAAGATCACTCCGGGATTTAAGAAAAACGAAAAACCTCGCAGCCCCTTTGAGAAAATAACTTTAGCGGTTTACAAGTCTGGAGCCCCCTTAACCCCAAGATGGCTAAATGGTGCCCAAGTCACACAAGATTCCTCTTCTCGAGTTCTCGAAGGTTGTCTTACCCAGGGTGAATCAAATTATGAGCTAAAAAATCTCACATTTGAAAAGCAACCCATCGGTTGGATTATTCGACGAGGCGAAAGCTGCGGAACTGTTCAACGATATCGGTACCGAGTCATTGCCCTACAAGCAATTTATCAAAACACTTATGAAATAGAATTTAGCTCTAGGACACCCGTAACTATTCAAGAAACAGGCGAAGGACTCGATTTTTGGACCCTAAAGCAAATCGTGAATAAACAAAATTCCCCTGTTGCCCCCCTAGAAGTTCCAGAGGTTCATAGACTTAAAATCCAGTGGGGCAAACTTTTTGAATTTTTCAAAACAAGTGTTCCAAATGATCCTGTCGCTTGGCCTGAGATTCCGGGTTTTGAGAGAAACTTTCAGAGTTATTTTTTTACGGGATTAAAGAATCTCAATTATCATTTGATGGAATTTGCCGCCCAAAAGTATTTCAACAGCAAAGACAAATCACTCTACAAATCTTGGGGGCTTCCGGAATCTGTGCAAGAGGCCAATACGCTAATTGATGTCACAAAAAAAATAGATGCATTCACTAGCTTATCGGAACTCAATAATTTTAAGCTGTAAATTTAGACATTACCCAAAAACTTAGCATGGCTGCCAGATACGCCAAAACTGACATTCCTACGAATACTTTAACAGCCACAGAAGCTTTGCCTGTTTCTTTTTTTATTACAGCCAAAGTTGAAACACACTGCATAGCCAACGAGTAAAATACAAGTAGTGCCACCGCTGAGGGCAATCCCACGCCTGCCGCACTTAATTTTTCGTTTAGAGGCTGAATGTTTTCTTCCACGCCTTCAATTCCATAAAGGGTGCCAAGTGTTCCCACGAAGACTTCTCTTGCAAGAAAACTGGTCAAAATCGCTACGCCCATTTTCCAATCCAAACCCATAGGCTCGAACAATGGAGCTATCCAATGACCAATTCGCCCCAAATAAGATTCTTCCAAGCCACCTTGCCCATACGGAAAATAACCCAACAACCAAACCAAAACAGAAACGACAAAAATCACTCCACCGGCGTTTTTCACAAACGACCAAGATTTAGAAAATGAGTTTGTTAAAATAGGCTTAACCGATGGCAGCCTATAGGGAGGTAACTCAACTATAAACGGAGCCTCCTGCCACTCTTTTCCTCTTAAACCAAATTTGTTTATGAGCGCTGTCACCAAAAGCCCCATAACAATTCCCAACATAAAGAGCATAAAAAACATTAGGCCCTGAAGTCCAAAAAGACCTCCAGCAACTGTGACAGCAGGAACAAATCCCGATATCAGCAAACCATAAACAGGTAGTCGCGCTGAACAAGACATAAAGGGTGCTGCAATTATCGTTAGAAATCGTTTTTTGGGAGATTCTATGGTTCTAGCCGACATAATAGCTGGGATAGCACAAGCGTGCCCCGACAAAAGCGGTAGAAAACTGCGTCCCGAAAGCCCGAAGAGACTTAAAGGCCTGTGCAACAAAATTGCAGCCCTTGCCAGATATCCTGAGTCTTCCAAAATTCCGATTAAAACAAACAAAACAAAAATCTGCGGGACAAAAACCACAAACGATCCAACTCCGCCAAAGATAGCCTCTCTTACAAAATCTCGGAACCAGCTTTCAGGAAGATTGGAACTCACAAAGTCACCCAAGCTAGAAACCGTTCCTTCAAAAAAATCCATCAGAGGAGCCGACCAGGTAAATATGGATTGGAATATCAAAAGCATAAGTACGGCAAAAATAACCGCACCAAACCACGAGGAGAGAATGAAATTATCAATTCTATTTTGAACTTTTAGAAGTACATCCGTTTTTGGACCATACTGGCGATTTAATTTTTTGGCCTGGTCTTTTAGAACGATGATATCGTTTTCGACTGCAACTTTTTCAACTCTTTCAGCCGAAGAAGTCCTTGGTCCGATGCTATCGACTATAGACCTGAGTTTTTCTATGCCTTGACCTTTTTTTGCAGAAACAGCCAAGACATGACACCCTAACTCTTTTTGTAAACCCACAGAATCTACAGAAGAGCCAACATTAATAATTTCATCTACGATGTTAATTACAGCTACAACCGGACAGTTAGCTTTTTTTGCCAGTGGCAAAAGTTGCAACAACAAATAAAGGCTTCGCTCGAACCGAGTCGCGTCCAAAACACACAAAACTGCTTTAGTGCGTGGATTATTGAGGGCTTCAAAGAATCCATCTACTGCAACACTTTCGTCTTGGGTTAGCGGAGCTAACGTATAAATTCCTGGGTAATCATGGAATTCAAGATTTCCCGCAACTCCTTTTTTAATTTCAACAGTGACTCCCGGAAAATTAGCAACTTTTTGTTGAAGTCCGGTGAGTTTATTAAACAAAAGACTTTTCCCAGAGTTGGGATTTCCTAAAATCAAAATATCATTCATGTTCGCACTTAACTTTAAGATGCTTAGCTAGGCTCGATTCAACGGAAAATACCGATCCACCCACTTCAAAAATTCTTGGGCCACCAAAGGGCGTATTTCGCATACATTTAATTCGAGCACCAGGACAGAAACCTAGCTCTAAAAGTCTTTTTTTGTGAGTGTCAGGAAGCTCTGAACCAAATCCCAAAACCACGCAACATTCATCGACGCCCAACTGCTCTAGAGTGTCCTCTAAAGGTTGTGGATTTACCAGCATTTCTCCTGTGACTTCCATAGTAAGTCAAAATGAATACAAAGGCTTATAATGGGGGTCAAGAAAAGACTCCTTACTTGACCGCAAATACCTAGTTTTCTACCAGCTCCGGCAAAGTCACCTTTAAATTCGGGTATTTCTGAAGGGCACGCCTTATCGCAAACAGAGCGTTAGGGTTTCGCGCCCAAGCCCTTCTAGCAATTCCATTGTTCACATCCCAAAAAAGCATATTTTCGAGCCTTTCATCGGCGTCGGTGCTTCCATCTAAAACCAACCCAAAACCTCCATTGATAACTTCGCCCCAACCCACGCCTCCACCATTGTGAAGCGAAACCCATGTGGCTCCCCTGGCGGCATCTCCTGCAAAGTTCTGCACGGCCATATCGGCTGTGAATCTTGAGCCGTCATAAATATTTGAAGTTTCTCGGTAGGGAGAATCGGTTCCCGATACATCGTGATGATCGCGCCCCAAAACTATCGGTGCAGAAATAACACCTTCACGAATGGCTTTATTGAAGGCTTTTGAAATTTCTATTCGTCCCTCTGAATCGGCATACAAAATTCTCGCGCTTGATCCGACAACCAATTTGTTTTGGTTAGCGGTTTTAATCCAGTGAATATTATCTTTGAGTTGGGACTGAATTTCTTTTGGCGCTGTTTTCAGCATTGTCTCTAGAACCTCGCAGGCTATTTGATCACTACGAATCAAATCATTCTCGTTTCCTGATGTACATATCCACCTAAAAGGACCAAATCCCAAATCAAAACACAGTGGTCCAAGAATATCCTGAACATAAGAAGGGTAAATAAACTCACCATTTTCTTTAACGACTGGAGCCCCCGACCGCGATGCCTCTAACAAAAATGCATTTCCGTAATCAAAAAAGTACATTCCTTTTTTTGTTAACTGACCTATAGCGCTCACATGAGCTCTCAAAGTTTGTCTAACTTTAGATTGAAACTCGGCGGGATTTTCTCGCATGAGTTTTTGACTTTCTTCAACGCTTAATCCTTGGGGATAGTAGCCACCCGAAAAGGGATTATGCAGAGAGGTTTGATCGCTTCCTAAATCCACCTCGACATTTGTTTTTGCAAAATGCTCCCAGAGATCAACAATATTCCCCTGGTAGGCTATCGAAACAGCCTCACCCGAATTTTTTGCATTTTTTACCCGAGACGTAAGCTCATCAAGATTGGTAAAGACTTCATCCACCCAACCTTGATTTTTTCTAACCGCTACAGCTTTAGAATTAACCTCTGCAATTACCGAAACCATTCCCGCTATCACGGCAGCTTTTGGCTGAGCCCCCGACATTCCTCCTAAACCTGAAGACACAAATAACAATCCCTTAAAATCTTTTTTGTCGGGATACTTGCGACGAGCGGCATTTAAAACAGTTAAGGTGGTGCCATGGACTATTCCCTGAGGCCCTATGTACATATAGGATCCAGCTGTCATTTGTCCGTATTGTGTTACCCCTAGGGCACTAAATTTTTCGAGATCGTCTGGCTTCGAATAATTGGGAATCATCATACCGTTAGAAATAATGACTCGTGGCGATTTCTTAAACGATGGAAAAACTCCAAGCGGATGTCCAGAGTTCATCACCAAAGTTTCGTTCTCTGTTAACTCGGATAAATATTTAAGAACCAGGCGATACTGTGCCCAGTTTTGGAAAACAGCGCCGTTACCACCGTAGGTTATTAACTCATAGGGATGTTGAGCCACCCTAGGGTCTAGATTGTTTTGAATCATTAACATGATAGCCGCAGCTTGGGGATTTTTTGCAGGATATTCATGAATTGGCCGAGCATAGATTGGATGAATGGGCTTGAATCGATACATGTAAATTCGACCCCATGTATTGAGCTCGTCCATAAATTCCAATTTGAGTTGTTCGTGAAATTTTTTCGGAAAATACCTTAAGGCATTTTCGAGCGCTAGTTTCTTTTCGGCTGAATTTAAAATGTCCCGTCTTTTAGGTGCCCTATTTATATGAGCCTCGAATTTAGGATAGTCGGGTAAATAATCTGGAATACCTTGTTGAATTTCATCTCTAAAAGAAAGTTCCATACTGCTAGATCAAAAATGAATAATCCCTGGTCGTCAAATCAAAACCAAGATAAGATTCAGCACTTATGAAATTCAAAGTCATTGCTGTGTTATTTTTAGCTGCGGGATTGGCGTTTTTATTGTTTATGAAATTTAAACCCAGCAACACATCCCAGGAGATATCACCTTCTACCTCCGAGCCAAAAGTCACGCTCAAAAATCGCTTACAAAATCCTGCCCCCAAACCTCTTTTAACGAATGCCGTTGAACTCGCAAAATCCGAATCCTTTAACCCTGATTGCATTGCCGAAATCCAATCCGTAGCCGAATTAGATTTGAATCAGGTCTCCGCCAACCTGGTTTTTGAATTAGCCAAAAATTCAAAATGCAACAGTCTTCCAGCTTATCTAACCGAGGCGCAAAAATTGTTTGCTTCTACCTGTGGCGTTGAAACGAGCACAAACATCACCGAGGCCTGTGCTGCGGCTTTGTTTTTATATAGAAGTTTAATTACAAATTTTGCCACTCGAGACACAGACCCTAAAGACATAAATGATCCAAAAATACTATTTGAGAAAATCTACGCAAAACTCAATCAATCTGAAATCGACTTCGCGTCAATCACACCTTTAACGGAAAGATATTTAGAGCTTGAACCCGATTCAAAAGAAGTTCAGAGAATTGCGCTTTTGACTAGGCTTTTTGAACTTGAGTCAAATTCCAATGCCCAAAAAGACAACACCGCCTTAAAGACAGAACTCGAGGCAATATTCGATAAATATTCAGACCAATCGACCACCAGTGACCCCAAGGTCCTAGAACTAGGAATCTATCTAAGAACGAATGGTTTTACTGATCTACAGTCACTGTTAAACGAATCTCAGAAAATTATAACAACCCGACCTGAATTCTCTGACTTGGGTCATTACCTAAGAAGTAGTGTTTTATGGAGAGATGGAAAAAAAACCGAAGCCCTTGAAGAAGTTCAAAAAGCCCTGGCTTTAAAGCCCAAAGACCCTCGATATCTAGAAACATTGACCAAACTTAAAAAGATGGAGCCTGGTGAAAAAGGCGCCTATTCAATGAGTTTTGATGCTTCACTTTCGGTGGATTTAAACAAAAATTGATTTAAGTCTATTCGACCCCAACGCCTTTATATTGAAATCCAAGTTTTTTAACAAAGTTTGGATCCAACAGATTTTTTCCGTCATAAATAACCGAGCCCTTAAATAGGGATTTAACTTTTTGGGTGTTTAGAATCGAAAACTGTTTCCACTCACAGGCAATTACAAGGGCATCAGAATTTTGCAGGGCATTTTCCATTGAACCACATATTTCCAAATTTTTAATTTGTTTTGCGTTAGCCCATTTTGCAAAATTTTCCGATGCTTTTGGATCAAAACACTTAAGCTTAAATCCAAGTTTTGAAAGTTCTTCAACAATGGCTAGAGCTGGGGCTTCTCGAATATCATCAGTTTCGGGTTTAAATGCGATACCCAAAATCGATATAGTTGTTTGCTCTGGCCGTGAAAATTTTGAAACAATATCTTTAACAAAAATAACTTTCTGACTTTGGTTAAATGAATCTATAGCTTTTGCAAAGGTCGAGTCGACGCCTAAGCCACCACAAAGATTTATAAAGTTCTTCACATCTTTTGGAAAACAAGAGCCGCCATAGCCCAATCCCGCAAAAAGGTAACGAGAACCAATACGCGGATCCGTTTTTAGGATTTGTTCTATAGATCGAACATTGGCCCCCACTGCGGTGGCCAGTCTTGATATTTGGTTAATCAATGAAACTCGACTTGCAAGTGCTAGGTTTGCACTCAATTTACATAGCTCTGCAGTGTTGTGATCTGTCACAAACAAGGGGACTCCTTTGTCCAACAACGGTGCATAAACCATTTTCAAAACATTGAGGCCCCATTCATCAGTGCCACCTAAAACAATTCTCGCTGGCTTTAAAAAATCGTTTACAGCTTCGCCTTCTTTTAAAAATTCTGGATTATTTACGACAACAATATTTTCAGTTTTGGCGGCGTCTTTAATAAGAGCTTTTGCTTTGTCGGCCGTTCCCACCGGAACGGTGGATTTTAAAACGAGAACCGTTTTCTTTTGTACATTTTTGATAGCATCGTTAACAGCAGAAAGAACATAATTGATATTACAAGAACCATCGGGATTATCCGGAGTTCCCACGGCAATAAACACGCAGTCTGGACTATAGGTAGAATAAAACTCTTTCACATTTCCAAAAACCGAAAGCAATCCTTCCTCGCGAACAGAATGTAGAATTTCTTCCAAACCAGGTTCGTAAATGGGAATTTCGCCTTTTTCCAAGGCAGTTAACTTTGCACTATCAATTTCTAGAATTCCGACACGAAGGCCCAGGCGAGCTAAGCAAACTCCAGTCACTAAACCCACGTAACCTGCGCCTATAACGCCAACTTTTAAATCGGAAGAACTTACGTTTTTCATATTGCCCAGGACATTAAAGTTTTTTACTTGTTTTTCCTAGACATTATTTACACCCCACCAGGCCCGGTGATGCGGCGAGCCAACCCTAAGACTCCCGAAGTGGCAGGCCTGTAATTTGAAATTCTTTTGTTGGGTAATTTAAACCCGTAGTTTATAAACAATTTATCAGAGGTAAAAACACAAATTCGAATGGAAAATCCAAAAGTTGAACCGTTAAGAAATCTGGAGAAAGCTCAATTGAATAAATTTTTCACACACCCGACTGCAGTCATAGAACAAGACGTCTCCATTGGAGAGAATTCAAAAGTATGGCATTTTTCACACCTCAGAAGTGGCTGCAGAATTGGATCAAATGTCACCATAGGCCGAGATGTATTCATCGACGCAAAAGTAGAAGTTCCTAGTTTCACAAAAATACAAAATGGTGTGAGCGTTTATTCAGGAGTGGAACTTTCGGAATGGTGCTTTGTAGGCCCTCACGTCATATTTACAAACGACATGTTCCCTCGTGCTGGCAATAAAACCTGGAAAATCACTACTACTCGACTTGGAGTTGGTTCCTCTATTGGAGCTGGTGCCGTTTTACGTTGTGGAATAACTATTGGCCCCTTTAGCATGGTTGCCGCTGGAGCTATTGTGACCAGAGACGTTCCTCCTTTCACACTTGCAGTTGGGCTTCCCGCTCGACCTATGTTTGCAATATGCGCATGTGGACAAACTCAGAAGCCATTAGATGTTGAACATAAAAAATTAATTTTAGATTGTTGCAAAGAAAACATGGCCCCCGATTTTTATGCAGCAGCCGTCAATCTATAAATGAAGTTTAAAGTCAAAGTCGTTTACAGAGACTACATACCTCTTTATTCAGGGTACTCCTCGTTTTGGGAGCTCGAAGATCCGGGCATTTCCTTTGAAGTCTCACCCCCCAGATCACACCTGAAGCGCCTTTATAAAATCTATCGTGGAATAAAGAACATTCCAGGCATGTCCAAGATTATTCCTGCAATACAGAAACGAATATTTCCGAGCCCTAAAACAAGTCAGGATCTTTATGACGGATATTTTTTTGCAGGAATTCTGCCCGATGCGGAGATAAATAAGCCTTTCGTAATCGATTACGAACACGCTCATTGTCTTTTTGATTATTCGGAAGTTACGGATTCCAAGAAACAACAAATTCTAAAAATTTTAGACTCGCCTCATTGCTTAGCCACTCTGCCCTGGTCAAAAAGAGCCGAGGAATCTATGCAGAAAATTTTTCCCGAACATTGGGATAGTTTGAAAAACAAAAGCCACGTTCTTTATCCCGCACTTAAGTCGAGACCTATTTCGAGGAAATTCACCTCAAGGACTCCCCAACTCCTATTCATCGGAAAAGAAGCCGTACGAAAAGGCCTCCTAGAGCTGCTAGAGGCTATGAATATTTTGAAGTCACAGCACGGACTTGATTTTCATTTAACTTGTATCAGCGATTTTCAACCCGACAAGTGGGACATTCCAAGAAATCTCAACGTTAGATTCCTGAAGGCAAATTTTACTCAGAAACAACTTTTAGAAGAATTCTACGCCAAAAATGATCTCTTTGTGATGCCCACTCGAGAAGACACTTTTGGCATGGTCTTACTTGAGGCTCTCTCCACCGGAATGCCTGTCATCACAACTCAACAATTTGCCGCGTCTGAAATTGTACGAGAAAACTTTAACGGGTTTCTGGTTCACGGAAATAATTTCTATCTTGACCGTTGGCTCTATATGCCAAAGGAACACAACTCGGATGGAATTAAAGAACTTGATTCTAAAATTGTAGAAGGATTAGTCTCAAAGTTATTGTTTGTTTCTAAAAATCCGTCGGCCTTGAACGATCTAAGCCAAAACTGCCTATCTGATTTTTCACAGGACGGGAAATTCTCCCAAGCACAAAGAAACAAAATTTTAAAACGTATTTTTCTGGGCCAGGGCTAAATAACTTAGGACCAGAATTCTTTCACAGCTTGCACGACATATTCAGCTTCTTCGGGCCGCATATAAGCGAAACAAGGTAAACTGATTATCTCTGAGCAAATACTTAAAGTGTTATTTACGTCTGATAGTTTATGAATTCGATCTTTCACCATCGGCTGATTCGAAAGCGGCGACGGATAAACCACTCCGTGCCCAATATCTTTTTGTTTCAAGTATTCAACAAATTTAGGTCGCTCAGATTGATTAACTCTAAACAGTGAAAGATATCCATTTTCTGTCACTGATTTCTCGGGAGACAAAATTTTCATGGGTAACTGATTTAATGTTCTTCGGTAATACTCAATAATTTTTTGTCTCGAATCGATACGCGCTTTAATGTGGGGCAAACTTTCCAAAACAAATGCTGCCTCTAAAGTTCCCATTCTAGAATTCCAACCGATATATTGATATTCGTAATGAGAATATCGTCCATGGTTTGAAAGTGAGCGCACGATTTTTGCGGTATTTTCGTCTTGGCAAGTCACAGCACCCGCTTCACCACAAGCCCCAAGTACTTTTGCAGGGTAAAAACTAATTGTGCAAATATCTGCACCCGTAAACACCGATTCATTGTTTATCTTTGCGCCATAGGCTTGGGCACAGTCTTCCAACAAAACAATATTTTGCGACTTACACCATTGGCGAATAGCTAGAGTTTCTGGAGCTACCCAACCGTATAGGTGAACCAAAATTATGGCCTTTGGCTTTTTAATTTTTGAAGCCTTCTGAATAATCTCCAATGACATGTGTAGATTATTTGGGTCTACGTCTATAACGGCCGGCTCCGCTCCCACATTCACAACAGCTTCCAAAGTGGCCCAAAATGTTAGATCAGGAACAAAAACTATATCCCCAGATCCAATTCCTTTTGCTCGCAAAGCCAATTGAATTGCATCTGTTCCATTGGCGCAGGAAATAACATGAGGAACCTGAATATCAGCCGCAATTCCTTTTTCGGCTGCCTCGATAAGTGGTCCTCCCACAAATTGACAGTTCTTTACTATTTCTCTGTGTCTATGGGTGACTTGTTCAAAAAAACCAGGTTCGGTTCGAGTCAAATCTATAAATGGAACTTTATTTACCATGTCTGAGACCTTTCATTACTTTTAGATTCAAAGTGCCTTATAAAACTAGGAGCAGCATTAATTCGCTTGATGGCTTCAACAGGATCAATTCCTATCGTATTGCAATACCACATTATCGAATCCGTTCTGGGAAAATTCATTTCTTCAGCCAATACCAAACCTTCAGATCGAGAAATAAATCCTCCGTTTATCTGATTGCTTCGAAACGTGTCGTGTTCTGTGAGGCCTCCCAGAACGTAATAAATGTAGTTATAAAAAGCGGCGGTACCATCGCCAATACGCCAGGTTGATTTTGTGTCGGGAGATAGCTCCCAATTATATTTACCAAGCAATGTCTTTTCGATTTCTCGCTCATTCCACTGCAAAAATCTGAAAAGATATAAGTAGTCTTTGGAAATTGCGTAGTAGCTTAAAAAAGCACCCAGCGTATCTAGCAACGAGTAGTTGATATACTTAGGATTGGTGAGATAGCGGCTACCATAATAGGAAAACAACTTAATTTTTCCGGACAACCCCATAGCCCAATCTTTCTTTGAGTCTTTTTGGGGCACATGATTAACTCCGGCAAAACCATATTTAAAATAAGTTGTTTCCATGGGGTGATCAGAATAAACCTGAAGATCAATCCCCATTTGCTCCCGAAGTTTACCGAGATAATAAAAATATTGTTTATCTCCGGCCATAAAAATGGGCACCATGCCAAGATCGGGTTGCTTGAGCCAAGCCTCAACATTGAGCCTTATGTTTCTTCGTTTCTTTTTGATGTCTGCCGACACAAGAATATGCTCAACTCCGAGCGCAGCAGTCATTCGAGATTGGTTGCGCCTACCGAGATCCGTCAACATACCCCAATCATAAGAATACGCGACAACCTTTAGTCCTAATTCCTTAACTGCATAATGAAGAGCATACGAAGAATCTCTTCCGCCACTAAAAGCCACAATGGCTTCTAATTGTTTTCCTGGTCGTCGATAGGGCTCGAGATACTTGAGAAGTTTTTCGGTACCATGAGCTGGATTCGGTTTATGAATATGACAAAAATTACAAACACCAGAGGAATCAAATTCTATAAATGGAATTGTCTCTGGACGAATACAACGAGAACACCTTTTGAGTTTGTCTACATAAGGCTTCACTCGTCGGTAGCCTTCTAAAACGAGTTTTTCTAATTTTTTATACTGATCGTTGAATGTTGCAATTTTGGTATATTTCTCAGGATCTTCAAACGGATCTCGGCTCGAGATATCAAATGCAAGAGCATCTCGTTTTCTAGATTTTAAAAACTCGTTTTGTTTGTCGCCAATGTTATTTAATTCAAATTTCTCAAATTCGAATGTTTTCGGGCAGAACAAAAAGCCCGAGCCTGCCTCGAGATGCTGAATATCTAAATTCAACATGTACTTTGTGTTGGCCTCAACTAGGAAACGTTTTTCAGAGGCCACCACAAACAAGCCTAGAGTTTTAGAAACTGCAAAATACAAACTTCCATTATTTGTCGCAACAAACATAGCGTCGTTATTGCGCCAAAGAGTTATGGTGTTATAGGTGCCTTCAGTCTTCTGTAAGTTATTATACAAAGAACTCATTGGCTGAGTTGTATCGAGAGCCCTATTTGCAAAGTCAGCAATGATCTCGGTGTCGACTTCTGAAACTCTTTTTAAAGACGAATCAGAATCATAGAGGCGACTTGCGTTGACTATGATGCCATTGTGGACAACCAAAGAATTTTCTTTGACGACTGGCTGATTGTTATTGGCTTCTTTAAAACTTCCGTCGGTCTCCATCCTAGAATGGCCAACCAAAATTCGACTTTGCAAAATCTCTTTTGCTTCCGAATGATGAAGCATATTTTCAGCTTTAATTGACGCTTTATAAACCTTGATCTTGTCAGCTACGATACCAGCCAACCCCGACGAGTCTTGTCCTCGAGACTGCGAAAGAGTCATAAGAAAACAAAACAATTGTTCTGCGTTCGATTTTTTTAAAGGACTATCCTGAGAGACTACGACCGAAACTATTCCACACATAGGCAAACCAAAGCCTAATGCTGTTCATTACCCAATTCCAGAGAATAGAATACGTTACAAAACAGCCTTAATGCGCGATGCATTATGACCTGGAGCCAATGGCATTAACCGCAGCTTCAGCTAGTGATACTGCCCATTGACCTTGATCTGCTGTGCAAATGGAACTTCTTTTGCCCTCTATCAACTGATTAAAGGCGGCATGCTCTGAAACCAATGCGTCGTCGGCATTGACTTCGTAGTCTTCATAAATTGATTCGCCTGTTGATTTATCGGTTTTGATGACAACACATTTACGAGATATGAGATTTGCCCGAATTTGCGCAAACTCACAGTAAACATCAATAGTCCGAGCCTTTTCTGTACCCAACCAGGATGCATGAAAAGTTGCGGATACTCCCTCTTTTGATTTAACCCCAATGTCACAAACATCAATAATTTTGGAATTGCGATAACACAAGCCCGAGGCATTTTTAAACTCTACTTCGCCCTGCAAAAGGCTCATAATGTCTAAATCGTGGATCGCTAAATCCAGAACAACATTGTTTCCACCTTGAACATTTTTTGGGTAATAGCCCACTCTTTTAAAAGCAAAATGTATCGGGCGTCCGCAAACCCCACTTTGCAATATCTCCATTAACTTAACCACTGTCGGATTATGTCGTTCCACATGTCCCACAGCGAGTTTAACAGATGAGCGAGACTGTTCGGCCAGAAGCGATTGGCACTCTCTCACATTGACGGCCAGTGGTTTTTCAACAAGTGTGTGTTTACCTTTTTGAATAAAATATTTTGCCACCTCAAAATGGCTCTCTGTTGGCGACGAAACAATGACGGCATCGATTTGATTTAAGTCATTTAGTTCTTCGATTTTGCGAGCGAGTTTTACATCTGGTGGAACAGTCGAAAAGTCGGCCATAGGATCCATTAACGCTTGCAAACGAAACACTTGTCCCTTTTGGATAGCTCGAAAATGATTTCTTCCCATATTACCGAATCCGATAAGTAAAACTTTTTTCACTCTATTCACCTTACTTTTCTAAACAAATTAAACTTTTTTTAACAACTCTTAGTAAAGCCAATTTAGCTATAGCTTGGAATTATTTGCGTACTCAAATAATTGTGTTAAAAATACACGGAAAGATAACAACGACCTAGGTAAAAATATGATTCATATTGTCATCGGCACAAAAGCACAACTTATCAAAATGGCTCCCATTCTTATGGAAATTCAAAGAAAGGGCGTCAAGTATAACCTGATTTGGACAGGACAACACAAAGACACTGTTGATGAACTACTGCGAAACTTTGGACTTCCCCCATTTGATCTCGTGCTTTATTCAGGAAGAGATATTGTTTCTGTGTCGCAGATGGCCCTATGGACTTTGCGAATCCTATGGAAAACGCTGACTCAACGAGGGAAAATATTTAAAGGTGACCGCAGTGGAATAGTCCTCGTTCATGGCGACACATTCACAACAGTTCTGGGCGCTCTCATGGGTCGTGTTGCTGGATTAAAAGTTGGACATGTCGAATCTGGATTGCGGTCTTTTAACTTGTTTCAACCTTTTCCCGAAGAGCTTTGTCGTATGACAACATTCCGACTTGCGCATTATTATTTTTGTCCGAATGCTCAGGCCGTTGAAAATTTAAAACAATTCAGTGGTCACAAAATTAACGTTCAAAGTAACACCATTTATGACTCGTTGGCAGAAGCTCTGGAATCTATGCCCAAAATCACAGAAGACCATATTCCCAAATCTCCTTATGGTCTGGTCACCGTGCACCGTTTTGAAAACTTCAACACCAAAACATCTGCTCTCAAAGTCGTTGAGGCTATCGAGAAAGTTGCGGAAAAACATAAGCTGATTTTCATACTTCATAAGCCCACCGAGTTTAACCTAAAGCGACTGGGCCTATGGGATAGAGTGCAAAACAATCCCAATATCGAAACCCGGCCTAGATATGACTACTTCATGTTTATTAAGCTTATGCTGAATGCAGAATTTCTGTTAAGCGACGGCGGAAGCAACCAAGAGGAATGTTATTTCCTAGGAAAACCCGTTCTTTTATTAAGAAATGTTTGTGAATGGTCAGAGGGGCTTAATCGCAACGCCGTACTAAGCAAATTCAATTTATCTACAATCACAGACTTTCGAGATAACTACCGAAAGCATAGCTTTCCAATTTTGAATCGTTCTGTTTACCCGAGTCGCACCATAGTTGAGTCGTGTACTTCATTTTCTTGAGATTAGGGTTTTAAACAAGCGACTCATAGTCTAGCATTCCTAGGCATGAAAATTGTAAATTTTCGATTTGATGTAGACACTCATAGGTGTATGCGAGAAGGGGTCCCTAACCTCTTAGACTTATCCCGCAAGCACAATTGTCATTTTACGTTTTTTGTTAATATGGGCCGAGCAGTGAGCCTGCGCCAATCGCTCTCCAAAAAAACAAACAAACCTCAACCCGTTTCTACCGATATTAATTTAAGTAAATTTTCGCCAATGAAAAAGCTTGGTTTGTTAGGATACATTCAAGCAGCCCTAATAAATCCTAAAGTTGGATTTGGCAGTCTTAGTGTTTTACGCAAACTCATAGATGAGGGGCACGAGTTTGGTCTTCATGGCGGCTCTAATCATTCACTATGGGCGAGGAATGCTCCCGAATGGGATTATGATTACGTTAGGAACGAACTTAAAACCACGCTTGATCAAATCTCCAAAAGAGGATTTCCAACACCCAAATCTTTTGCTTCGCCAGGATTTGCAGGCTCACAAACCATTAACAAGGCTCTTTTAGATTTGGGCTTTGACTATGTTTCCGACACCTATAGTAAAACTGGCAAAAATGATGGAGAGGGATTGTTCCCATCTGATACTCATTTAAACAATTTGAACGTTAATATTACGAACGGCAACGGAATTGCATTTATTGAAAACCTACGATCGATGGGGAAAACAGACCAAGAAATTGTCACTGTATTCCAAGAAAAACTTTCGCAAATAGATCAATACGGAATCGTTTATGAGCATCCCGGCTATGCCGGCATTAGTGAGTTAGACTTATTAGATAAACTCATTCTTGCGAGCAAAGATATGGGATTTAAAGTTGGGACTTCTCGAGAAATTTATGAAAATTGTCTTACTGTTTCGTAATTCGCCTGGAGCACTCTATTTTGGAAGCTTACTTAAAGCTCAGGGTTTTGATTTTGATTTATTCTTAGAAAAAGGAACCATAGCCAATAAGAAAAAACTCAAAAGAGTTTTTCGAAATAAAACTCCGCTTCTTTGGCCACTTGTTTGCATAGATATTCTGGTTGTAACAATTTATTCGAAACTCTGTGGTATCGCGATTGTCAAACGACTCTTTCCAACACAGACTCCCTCTTGGTCCGATTTAGGGGTCACACCAAAAGTCTTCGAAGACGCCAACTCGGATCAATGTGTTGAAGCACTCAAAGCCTTGAAGGCTGATGTTTGTTTTGTTTACGGAACTGGCATTTTAAAAGAACCCGCTATTCAAGCGGCCGGAAAATTTGTTTTCAATATTCATCCCGGAATTGTTCCGCAGTATCGAAACGTCCATGGCGAATTCTGGGCTGCGGTTAATAAAGACTTTCAGAATTTAGGATCGACAATCATGCATCTGGATACTGGAATTGATACCGGGCAAATTGCACTTCAGAAGCATTTACAAACTCCTTTTTATCCTAACATTGGAAATCTAAAAGCAGAGCTTATTGAGCTATCAGGCCCCATGATCGTTCAAGTTCTTAATGACATTAAGTCCAATAAACTTCAGAAACTATCTCAGGACAAAACCAAGGCCCGATCCTGGCAAACTCCAACGGCTAGTGACATTATTTTTAATCTTAAGAAATTATTTAATATAAAAGCTATATAATTATGTTAAAAGTACAGACTACATAACCCAAAATAGGTGAATGATATGGATTTTAAAACATACTCAACCGACCATCATCAGTTTGTATCTTTTGAGCTACCGCCAATTTTAAAAAATTTAACGAGTTTGGTTAAAGGACCAGTTCTTGATGTTGGCTGCGGAGATGGCTCATTGTTGGTCTCTCTTAGAAAAATAGGCCCCAATCTTGATCTTACAGGTTTTGACCTTAGTCACGATCGTCTTCAAAAAATTAAAGATAGAAATCTCAACATTAAAACCATTCAAGGCAATGCTTGCGAACTTGGTGGCGTGACATCAAAATTCTATGATTTAGTAATTTCAGAACAAGTCATTGAGCACGTACCCTCTGACGAACAAATGCTTAGCCAGCTCAACAGAGTTACCAAAGACGGTGGCCATCTGTTTATATCTTCTGTGGTAAAAGCTCCCCTAGCTTGGTGGATTTACAAGTACGACAATAGAATCGTTTGTGACCCAACCCATGTTCGGGAATACAGGAGCAAAAAAGAGTTCGAAAACCTAGTCGAAAAATCCGGATTTAAAGTTGTTTCTTCGAGACTCAAGCCCTTTATGCCCTCTCTGTTTAACTTTTTTATTAGAGCCTTGGTTAATTTAAAAGTTGTTGATTACCAAACGACCGACAAGTGGATAAGAACTAATCCTCGACTATTTGGATTTTTTAGAAAGTTTTTTAGAATTTGGGCTCCCGGTTATTTTATTGTTGAAACTTACGCTCATAAAGTTTCTCAACAACCTGCTTAAGAGCATTCATTATAACAAGGGCCGCTACTGCGCACCAAAAGTACTGGTAATAGTTTATAAATGAAGCTCCATGAGCCGTTGTGACCACAATAGAAGGCGCAGAAATTATCAACGGACAAATGGCCACAATAAACCAGATTTTAAAATTACTACTTTGAAGACTACGCATTTTTACTTTGAATGCTTTAGCGACAAGCAAGCCCACAAAGACCGCCACACTCAACAAGACAGCAACATAGGATTTTAGAATAAAAACACTTTGGCGGCCTAAGGTTAAATATATATCGCTAACATCGGTAGATATCGCTTTTATGCGTTTTACAACAATTTCAAAGTACCATTTTGGATCTTCCATGATTTGCCGCTTGAGCACTTCCTTGGTTACAATTTGATATTCCGGAAAGTCACAGGATCTAACGGGATACATTTTGTCTTTGTCCCAAAACTCATCATTTATGTAATAATCAACCGACTTAAAATTTCGATTCGTCAGCTGATTAAGGTGCTCGAGTGTCCACTTATATATGACTCGGTCGTCCCACCTATAACCATACTTCTCGTCGAAGTCTCCGAAACCCGTTAAAATATTGTGCCAAACTTCGTGAGCCCTCGGACGAGGAACATCACTAGGAACAGGAAAGCCTTTGCCACGGGATGCGACATACTCCTGCGCTTGTTTAAATTTATAATTCCAATATTGCTCGAACCCTTTATTCAGACCCCAAAGCGATAAAAAGAAAACCAAACTCAAAATGAAAGTCGTTTTTCTAAATGGGTTATATAAAAACAACGCCAAGATTCCTGCCATAGAGCAATAGAACACTTCGCTTCTGATTTCTTTTGTAAACGCAGACACCATCACCATGAGAGTCAAGCAGACTAGAGCACCAAACCCATTAGCAGAAATGTTTTGAATCCTACTTTTGGTGAAATAAGCCAATAAAAGCCCCAGCGACATTGATATCAGAAGAACAGAAACCGAAAATCCAAACAAATTAACATTAGAATAATTTTCGTAAATCAAATGCGGACTCGAACCCAAAAGTAATAGGATTAAGATTCCTAATTGGAGCTCTCCATGGGCGAACATTGCTATTAGAAATAAAATACTTCCCAACCAAAAAGCGCCAATCAAGACGGGTTTAACTGTGGGCAAGGTTTCTGAAGATCCAAAAAATATAGAGGGGAAAAAAAGTAAAACCTTTCCAACTTCTCCCATTCGGGTCGCATATTTTTTATCGTTCAGCAGAGAGCCTTCACCCGACAAATAGTTTTCAACTGAATTTTTATCTAGATTTTCTTCCAATGAGTTCAGAGCAAGTATTGGAAAAATCCCCGAATGATAGAAAAATGCAGACGCCTCTCGATAGATTTCATAAAAGCCGCACAATCCTAAAGAGCATGAGTGATAGGGGGTCACCTCTGGTTTTTGCGGTCTCGAGAATAGAAACACCGTTTGCCAAACACAAAACAAAATACAAGCTAGGAAAATCTTTTTGTATTTATAAATGTATTTCAGAATTTCGCCCATGCTAAATTCAATCGGGGTTCTGGGTGTACACAAGCTCTACAATAGATCTTGGTCTTTGTTTAACTTCTTCAAAAATACGCCCTATGTAACTCCCCACTATACCCATACAAATAAAAGTCACACCCTGAAAAAACAAAATGGCCATGAGTGAAATCACGAGAGTTGTTGAAAACAATCTCTCAGAAAAACTTGTAGCAAAAATCATCAAAAAAACAAAAAAACTCATGAAGGCCATGCCAACTCCGCCATAGGCAACAATCAACATAGGCCGAGACGAAAAAGCCGCAATACCTTGCCAAGCAAAATTAACAGCTCCCCACCACCCAAATTTGCTCTTACCGTCGAACCTTGGCCTTCGATGATAAGGTATTCCTATTTGCTTGTAGCCAATATAAGAAATGAGACCTCGCAAATACAAAGTCTGCTCTCGAAAGGCCGTTAAATGCTTAACAACCGCGCGGTCGATAAGTCTAAAATCTCCTGAGTCCACTGGCATTTTGACATTGGAGAGCAAATTAATAAGCCGATAGAAAAGTTTCCTTTGAGCCGTAATGTAAAAGCTTTCCTGCCTAGATTTTCGAATTCCATAAACGACCTGGTACCCTTCGCTCCATTTTTTCAAAAACTCCTCAATAATCAAAGGGTCATCTTCGCCATCGCAATCCAACTCTACAACCGCATCACCTTTTGACTCCTGAATACCTGTCAAAATAGAGGCTTGATATCCAAAGTTTCGACTTAACCTTACAAACTTAAAATGGGAATTCTTGTCACAAATCGATTTTGCAATGGCATCCGAGCCATCCGTACTATGGTTATCCATCAGGATGATTTCGAAATTGTATTTTCCCCTTTGACGCTCTACCAGATTGTTAATTTCATCAGTAATTCGTCTAAGATTGGTTGATTCATTAAAAAACGGGACAATTATGGAAACCAATTTAAGCGACATAAAGCCAAAAACTATAGCACAGACCTCTGATTCCAGACACATTCATTCCGTCTAACGCGAGGCTTCCAGTGTCAGCCTTAGCTTTGAATTCTGAACTAGCAAAACTATCTATGTCGATTGCAAATAACACTGGGTAGTGGTTGTCTACAGAGCTAATCTTTATGAAAGCAGTCATTTTAGCAGGCGGACTTGGAACAAGAATCAGCGAAGAAACACATCTCAGACCTAAACCCATGGTCGAAATTGGGGGCAGACCAATTCTATGGCATGTGATGAAAATTTATTCATCATTTGGAATTAATGATTTTGTTATTTGCGCTGGCTACAAAAGCTATGTGATTAAAGAGTTTTTTTCTAATTATTTTCTACATTGTTCAGATGTAACTTTTGATCTTTCAAAAGGATCCTACGAAATTTCGGCTCAAAGATCAGAGCCTTGGCGAGTGACCGTCGTTGACACTGGTGAACACTCCATGACAGGCGGTAGAATTGGTCGAATTAAAAAATACGTAAATGAAACTTTTTGCATGACCTATGGCGACGGACTTGCAAACATAAATCTAGCCGAACAAATTGCCTTTCATAAGGCTCACAAAAAGTCAGCAACTGTTACAGCGGTTCAGCCTCCGGGGCGTTTTGGAGCGCTGGAAATGAATGACTCAGGACATGTGAGCCGCTTCCTAGAAAAACCCCAGGGCGACGGAGCTTGGATAAATGGTGGTTTTTTTGTTTTGGAACCTTCGATTTTTGACCTCATTCCAAACGATGAATGTATTTGGGAGCGAGAACCCATGGAAACACTCGCAAAAACTGGTCAGTTGGCTGGCTATAAGCACCGTGGATTTTGGCAGGCTATGGATACACTAAGAGACAAAAATCAACTTGAGTCCCTATGGGCCAAAGAACAAGCCCCCTGGAAAGTTTGGAAATAAATATTTTCACTTAGATATGAAATCATGTGATTTTTTAATTGTTGGAGCTGGCATAGTTGGAGTGAGTGTTGCTCGAGAACTCACGCGAAAGCATCCGGGTTCAAAAGTCATTATCATCGATAAAGAACCCTCACCAGGGATGCACGGCAGTGGGCGAAACAGTGGAGTGATTCATGCGGGTTTCTATTATTCACCCGATTCGCTCAAAGCCAAACTGACCCGCAAAGGGAACATTGCGCTAACTCAGTACTGCGACGAAAATAATCTTCCAATTTTAAAATGTGGAAAGCTTGTTATCGCTCAGAACGAAACAGAACTTAGCGCCTTAGACGAATTATATAGGCGAGGCCAGGCAAACGACGTTCCTCTAAAAATGGTTGATCAAAAAGAAGCCAAAGAGATCGAGCCAACTGTTCGCACTTATCAACGCGCCATATGGTCTCCTACGACTTCAAGCGCCTTCCCCGTTATTGTATTAAATTCGCTCATCAAGGATTGCCAAAATTCAGGTGTAGAATTTTTATGGGACAATCCTTTTCTTGGAAAAAAAGAAAATGGAAATTCATTAGAAGTCTTAACTCCCTCAGGCACTATCTCGGCCAAGTATCTTGTGAACTGCGGGGGACTTTATGCAGATCAAATCGCAAAATCGTTTGACTGCTCTAAAGACTACGTCATTTTGCCTTTTAAAGGTCTTTATCTTTACCAGCAAACACAAAGCGAGCAGCCCTTAAGAACAAATATTTATCCTGTTCCAAACCTGAATAATCCTTTTTTGGGTGTACATTACACTCTCACTGTTGATGGAAAGATTAAAATTGGACCAACAGCCATACCGGCTTTTTGGCGTGAGCAATACAACTTTACGAATCGTTTTTCATTGAGAGAGTTCCTAGATATTATTTCTCGACAATTGGGCTTACTCATTGGCGGTAACAAACAATTTAGAACTATCGCAAAGAGCGAAATTAAAAAATATTTTAAGAATGAACTGTTAAAACAAAGCGAACCCTTAAGAGACCACATTTCTCTTTCTTCCAGTGACTGGAAGTGGGGCAAACCGGGAATAAGAGCCCAGTTGTTTAAGGTTAAAGAGAAGACCCTTGAAATGGATTTTATTATTGAAAACGGGCCAAGATCGACCCATGTTCTAAATGCTGTTTCACCAGGCTGGACTTGTTCGTTGCCGTTTGCTGAAATGGTTGTCTCAAAAGTGAATTCCAATCTATAAAGGAAGTGAATATGAAAATTCTAATAACAGGAAATTTGGGTTATCTCGGTCCCACAGTTGGACCCGTTATTAAAAAAACGATTCCAGGTTCTAAGTTGTTTGGAATTGATAATGCTTATTTTTCGGGATGCCTTTTAAAAAATGGATCTTCTCCTGATCGATATTTAGAGGGGCAGTACTTTGCAGATCTAAGAGATGTCGACGGAGACTTACTCAAAGGATTTGATTCTGTTGTTCACCTTGCTGCGATTTCCAACGATCCCATGGGAGATCAGTTTGCAAAACAAACAAATGAAATCAATTTTTTAACAACTATAAAATTGGCAAAACTTGCCAAGCAGGCAGGGGTACGAAATTTTGTTTTTGCCTCTAGTTGCAGCGTATATGGAGCTGGCGGATCTAAGCCAAAAAGCGAAAAAGACTCGCTTGACCCCTTAACTTCTTATGCAAAATCAAAAGTAGATTCTGAAAATGGTTTGAAGGAATTTGCATCTAACGACTTTAAAGTTACATGTTTACGATTTGCCACAGCTTGCGGAGCTAGCCCCAGACTGAGACTCGACTTAGTTCTCAATGATTTCGTTGCTAGTGCACTCTTGGCAAATAGCATTACTATTTTAAGCGATGGCACTCCTTGGCGCCCACTTATCGACACTAAAGACATGGGGAAAGCCATTTCTTGGGCTATTCTGAGAAATCCATCGGCCACTGGAAATTATTTAATTGTGAACGCAGGCTCCAATGATTGGAATTTTACAGTCGCTGATTTGGCTAAAAAAGTCGCAGAGGTGATTCCCAGTGCTAAAGTTGAAATCAAAGGCTCTGCAGGACCCGATAAAAGGTCTTACCAAGTTTGTTTTGATTTATATCGCGAATTGGCTCCAGAGTTTTACCCTCAGAGCTCAATTTATAAGACAATAGAAGAAATTGTCACATGCTTAAAGACTTCAAGTTCTGTGACTGCAAATTTTAGAAAAGAACATCTTATTAGACTTAATCAGTTACGCAGTTTGATTTCGGATTCGCAAATTGACTCAGATCTTAGATGGTCCGAAAAATAAATAGAAAGAGAGCCCTAAAATGGAAACCAATGCTTCTGAACTCAAAAATAAAATCATTGAGCTAACTAAAGAGTATTCACGCCTCACTCATAAATCTGGTCTACCTGGCTCGAATCCAAACAAATCCTACAAAGCTGGCGACACAGTTCCCTATGCCGGCCGAGTGTACGACGAAAATGAAGTCGCTTCTGCAGTTTCATCGATGTTAGATTTCTGGCTCACACTTGGAAAAGAAGGCGACAAATTTTGTGACGAACTCGCCAAGTGGCTTGGAGTCAAAACCACCGTATTAACCAATTCAGGATCGTCCGCCAATTTGCTTGCTATTAGCGCATTAAGCAGTCCTCGACTTGGCGATCGCCGGGTCAAAAAAGGAGACGAGATAATAACTGTAGCTGCAGGATTTCCAACAACTGTAGCTCCTATAATTCAAAATGGTTTTGTGCCTGTGTTCATCGACAACCGTCCGGACACACTTAACGTTGATGTTCGATGGTTAGAAGAGGCCTACAGAGAAGGAAAAACCAAAGCCGTGATGATTGCCCATACACTTGGCAATCCTTTTGACCTCTCAACTGTCACAGAGTTTTGTAAAAAACATAATTTGTGGCTTATCGAAGACAACTGCGATGCTCTTGGCTGTACCTATGATGGCGTGAAAACAGGCACCTTTGGCGACTTGTCGACACAAAGTTTCTATCCTCCACATCACCTCACCCTAGGTGAAGGTGGCTCAATCAATATTGTAAAAGACATGAAATTAAAAATGATTGTCGAGAGTTTCAGAGACTGGGGCCGAGATTGTTGGTGTGCCAGTGGAGTAGACAACACCTGTCACAAAAGATTTAACTGGCAACTAGGCGATCTACCCAAGGGATATGACCACAAATTTATTTACTCGCACCTCGGGTATAATTTGAAGCCCTTAGATCCTCAGGCAGCGATCGGGTTAGAGCAGCTTAAAAAACTAGATGGTTTTGTCACTGCACGATCAGAGAATTGGCAGTTTTTAAGAAAAAATTTAAATGATTTGAGCGAGTATTTTGATTTCATGCTTCCGACTCATGCCGAAAAATGGTTACCAAGCGGTGAGTTTCAGTGGGACAAATCGGGCCATAAAACAAACTGCTCGTGGTTCGGATTCATGTTGAGCGTAAAACCCAATGCTCCTTTTAAGAAATTTGATTTCGCTAGACACTTAGACGAAAAGAAAATTGGTAATCGAATGCTGTTTGGCGGAAACCTGTTGAGACAACCCGTGTTCAAGCAACTACAACAAGACGAACCTAATTCTTTTAGAGTTATCGGCGATCTTAAAGGCGCAGATACTATTATGGATCAGTCGTTGTTTATTGGAACCTACCCCGGACTCTCTAAGAAAATGATGGAGTATGTTGTCGACGTCATTCATCAATATGTAAAAAGGTTTTAATGTGGCTGGCTTCTCGTTTGTG
>JACCDO010028252.1_pt1 | contig 27212 bp, 26 predicted proteins | sample 7446101 | NCBI WGS metagenome assembly JACCDO01 (sample SAMN15323440, study PRJNA562643) | freshwater metagenome | isolation source: river surface water | place: USA:Blue River Watershed | collected 2017-08-16 | reverse complement strand
GCTTGCCGCATTCCAGATAAGCCTGGCCACCGTTGCGGATGATCCAGGGCACCGCCGCGAAGGTCTCGGTGTTGTTGATGGTGGTGGGCTTTCCGTACAAACCAAAGCTTGCAGGAAATGGTGGCTTGAAACGGGGTTGGCCTTTTTTGCCTTCGAGCGACTCGAGCAACGCGGTTTCTTCGCCGCAGATGTAAGCGCCAAAACCGTGCGAGGCGTGCAACTGGAAGCTGAAGGTGCTGCCCAGAATGTTGCTGCCCAAGTAGCCTGCAGCACGGGCTTCTTCCAAAGCCGCCTCAAAGCGCTCGTAGGTGTGGAAAATTTCACCGTGGATGTAGTTGTAACCCGCGCTGATGCCCATGGCATAGGCCGCGATGATCATGCCTTCGATCACCGTGTGGGGGTTGTACTCCATGATGTCGCGGTCTTTGCAAGTGCCCGGCTCGCCTTCGTCCGAGTTGCAGACCAAATACTTTTGACCGGGAAACTGACGGGGCATGAAGCTCCACTTCAGACCGGTGGGAAAGCCCGCACCACCGCGACCACGCAAGCCCGACTCTTTGACCGTGGCAATGACTTGGTCTTGGGTCATGCCTTCGCCACCGTCTTTGCCCAAAATCTTGCGCAAGGCCGCATAGCCACCGCGCGACTCGTAGTCTTTCAGACCCCAGTTGCGGCCATTCAGACCGGCATAAATTTGGGGGTTGATGTGGCGATCATGGAAGCAGGTTTCCACGCCGGTGGCTTGGAACTGGCTGAGAATTTGTTCGACTTTCATCAGGCGGCCTCTGCTTTCTTCAGGCTGTCGACGAGTTGGTCCAGCTTTTCATGGCTCATGAAACTGCACATGTGGCGGTCATTCACCAAAAGCACTGGCGCATCGGCGCAAGCCCCTTGGCACTCGCTGGGCTGCAAAGTGAACAGGCCATCGGCCGTGGTCTCGCCGGCATGCACGCCCAATTTACGTTCCAAGTGGGCCATCGCGTGTTGGCCGCCGCGCAACTGGCAAGGCAGGTTGGTGCAAACGTTCAACTTGAACTTGCCCACCGGCTTTTGGTTGTACATGTTGTAGAAGGTGGTGACTTCGTGCACGGCCATCACGGGCATGCCCAGCACCTCGGCCACGACTTTTTCACTGTCGGGGCTGACCCAGCCGAGTTCTTGCTGCACGATCGACAGACAAGCCATCACGGCCGACTGCTTTTGATCCGCCGGAAACTTGGCAACTTCACGCGCAAAGCGTGCTTTGGTTGACTCAGAGATCATCGGTCAATCTCTCCAAAAACGATGTCCATCGTCCCGATGATCGCGACCGCATCGGCCAGCATGTGGCCACGGGCCATTTCATCGAGGGTGGCCAAATGGGCGAAGCCCGGGGCACGAATTTTCAAGCGGTACGGCTTATTGGCGCCGTCGCTGACCATGTAAATACCAAACTCCCCCTTGGGGTGCTCAACCGCCGCATAGGCTTCGCCTTCGGGCACTCGGAAGCCTTCGGTGAAGAGCTTGAAGTGGTGAATCAAGTCTTCCATGTTGGACTTCATGCCTTCGCGCGCAGGCGGGGCCACCTTGTGGTTGTCGGTGATGACCGGGCCGGGGTTGGCACGCAACCAAGCCACGCATTGCTGGATGATGCGGTTCGATTCACGCATTTCTTGCACACGCACCAAGTAGCGGTCGTAGCTGTCACCGGTCTTGCCCACCGGCACATCAAACTCCACCTGGTCGTAAGCGTCATAAGGCTGCTTTTTGCGCAGATCCCAAGCGATGCCCGAACCGCGCAACATGGGGCCCGTCATGCCCAAGTTCAGCGCGCGTTCTGGCGGCACCACGCCAATACCCACTGTGCGCTGTTTCCAAATGCGGTTGTCGGTGAGCAGGGTTTCGTATTCGTCCACACACTTGGGGAAACGCTGAGTGAAGTCGTCGATGAAATCGAGCAAGGAGCCTTGGCGGTTCTGATTCAGTTGCGCGATGGCTTTGGCATTTTTGACCTTGCTGACCTTGTACTGCGGCATGCTGTCGGGCAGGTCGCGGTAAACACCGCCAGGGCGGAAATAAGCCGCGTGCATGCGCGCGCCGGAAACGGCTTCGTACATGTCGAACAGGTCTTCGCGTTCGCGGAAGGTGTAGATCAAAATGGTCGAGCTGCCGCAGTCGTTGCCGTGCGATCCCAACCACATGAGGTGGTTCAAGATGCGGGTGATCTCGGCAAACATCACACGGATGTACTGGGCGCGCTTGGGCACTTCGAGGCCCAGCATTTTTTCAATCGCCAAGCAGTAAGCGTGCTCGTTGCACATCATCGACACGTAGTCGAGCCGGTCCATGTAAGGCAAGGACTGGATATATGTTTTGCTCTCGGCCAGTTTTTCAGTGGCGCGGTGCAGCAAACCAATGTGCGGGTCGGCACGTTGCACCACCTCGCCATCCAACTCCAACACCAAGCGCAACACACCGTGCGCGGCGGGGTGCTGAGGACCGAAGTTCAGCGTGTAATTCTTGATTTCGGCCATATCAGTTCAGGCCTCCGTAGTGTTCTTCACGAATGATGCGCGGCGTGATTTCACGCGGCTCAATGCTGACGGGCTCATAAATCACGCGCTGACGCTCGGCGTCGTAACGCATCTCGACATGACCCGACAGTGGGAAATCTTTGCGGAACGGATGACCGATGAAACCGTAGTCGGTCAAGATGCGGCGCAAGTCGTTGTGGCCTTCGAAAACAATGCCAAACAAGTCAAACGCTTCGCGCTCGTACCAGTTGGCCGAATTCCACAAGTCATTGACCGAAGCCACCAAAGGCAAATCGTCGTCGGGACACGTCACCTTGACGCGCACACGCTGGTTCAGCGAGACCGACAACAAATGCACAGTCACCCCAAAGCGCGAGCCTTCCGTGCCCATGTCACCGTAAGTCGAATAGTCGACGCCAGCCAAATCGATCAGTTGCTCAAATTGGCAACCTGGCGCATCGCGCAAGGTTTGCATCACGCTCAGGTAGTGGTCAGCGCTCACATGAACGGTCACCTCACCCAAAGCGACTTCAATTTTTTGGACCCGCTCACCCAAGGTCGTGGCCAAGGTGTTGTGCAGGTCTTCAGGGCGAACAGCAAAAACAGTCATCGTCGTTCCCTCAAGCGCGCGCAATGGTGTGCGTGCGGCGGATTTTTTGCTGCAGCTGAATGATGCCGTAGATCAAGGCTTCGGCCGTGGGCGGGCAACCTGGCACGTACACATCGACCGGCACGATGCGGTCGCAACCACGCACCACCGAGTAGCTGTAGTGGTAGTAACCACCGCCGTTGGCACAAGACCCCATCGAGATCACCCAGCGGGGTTCTGACATTTGGTCATACACCTTACGCAAGGCCGGTGCCATCTTGTTGCACAGGGTGCCTGCCACGATCATCAAGTCGGCTTGACGCGGGCTGGCACGGAAAACCTCAGCGCCGAAGCGGGCCAAGTCATAGCGGGCCGTCGCCGAGTGCATCATCTCGACCGCGCAGCACGCGAGACCAAACGTCATCGGCCAAAGCGAACCGGTTTTGGCCCAATTCACCACCGAGTCGTAGCTCGTGGTGATGAAGCCTTCTTTCATCACGCCTTCAATCATCGCATCGTCCTTAGAGGCTGAATGGAGTTGTCATTGGGCTTGTCATTCCCAGTCCAGAGCGCCTTTTTTCCACTCGTAGACAAAGCCCACGACCAGAATGGCCAAAAAAATCACCACGGCCACAAAGCCCGCCATCCCCACCTCTTTGAGGGCTACAGCCCATGGGAACAGGAAGGCGATTTCCAAATCGAACAAGATGAACAAAATGGCCACCAAGTAGTAGCGCACATCGAACTTCATGCGCGCATCTTCAAAAGCTTCGAAGCCGCATTCGTAGGGAGAGTTTTTTTCCGCATCGGGTTTGTTGGGGCCAAGCACGTAGCCCAAAACCTGGGGAATGACGCCGACAGCAATGCCGACCAAAATGAACAAGAGAATGGGGAGGTATTGATCGAGGTTCATCTTGAAAGCGACGGTATCACCGAATGAGTAGCGCCAGCCTTACAACTTGCGCTAATCTGTTTATCTGGTGCCGTCGGCGAGACTCGAACTCGCACAGCTTTCGCCACTACCCCCTCAAGATAGCGTGTCTACCAATTTCACCACGACGGCTGGATACTTTTGCCCGAGTTGCATGAGGGGCGCCGATGGCGCCGTTTGCTCTCCGGACAATCCCGTATTTTACTCTGAAAAACCCTGCATTTCCTCTAAAAATTCAGGAAATTTGAGTACTGCCACGCGGCTGAATGGCGGCTTACTTGGCAGGCGCTGGTGGGACGCTGTTGTCGGTCTTGGCGGCCGGTGCGTTGCCTGGAATTTGGGCTGCAGGGCTGTTGTCCGCAGGAGCGGTCACAGCCGCACCTTCCAAAACGCTGCCCGATGTTGCCGCGGGGCGTGCATTGCTGAAGTAAGCTAGCAACAAAGTGCAGACAAAAAACACCGCGGCCAAGACCGCAGTGGTGCGTGACAAAAAGTTGGCGCCGCCTGTCGCACCAAACAAACTGCCCGAACCGCCACTGCCAAAAGCCGCGCCCATGTCGGCACCCTTGCCGTGCTGGATCAAGATCAGCCCAATCATGGCCAATGCCGACAGCATTTGCACCACCAAAATCAAAGTCAACAGCATGCTCATTTGTAACTCTCCAAAAAACAAAAATGACCGACCGCTCAGCGAGAGGCCGTCTTCAACATCGACAAAAAGTCAGGCGCCTTCAGTGAGGCGCCCCCAATCAGGCCACCGTCCACATCGGCTTGCGCCAACAAGTTAGCGGCGTTGGCAGCGTTCATGCTGCCACCATACAAAATAAACACGCGATCCGCATGTGCTGTCGCGGCGCGCAACTGGGCGCGCAAAATGGCATGCACCTGCTGCGCCTGCTCAGGACTTGCCGTCAGCCCCGTGCCAACCGCCCAAACCGGTTCGTACGCCACGGCAATTTCGCTGATGCAATGGCCATTGGCATGAATCACGGCGGCCAGCTGGCGCTTGACCACCGCTTCGGTTTGCCCCGCTTCACGCTCGGCCATGGTTTCACCAACACACACAATGGGCGTCATCCCTTGGGCCAAGACACGTTGCACTTTGGTGGCCACCAGGGCGTCTGACTCGCCATGGTACTGACGGCGCTCAGAGTGGCCCACGATGCAGTAACGCACCGCAAAGTCTCGCAACATGTCGGCCGAGACCTCCCCGGTATAAGCCCCCGAGGCGTGCGCAGAAACGTCTTGCGTCCCCAAATCGATGGCCGAACCGGCCAGCAAGCTTTGCATTTGCGACAGGTACAAAGACGGCACACACACCGCAGTTCGGCAAGTGACGCCGGCCATGCCCTGCAAGAGATCAGCGACCAAGGTGGCATTGGCCGACAAACTGCCGTTCATCTTCCAGTTGCCAACCATCAAGGGCATGCGCTTGTCCATCACCATGTCACCACCAATTTACCCACGTGCTGGTTGGACTCCATCAAGGCGTGCGCTTGCGCCGCACCCGATGGCCATTCACCTGCGGCTTGCAGGGCGCCAAACTCACGATAAATCACGGGCCGAATGCGCCCAGACGCCAGCCACGGCCAAACCGTTTGCTTCAAGGATTGGGCAATCTGCGCCTTGAACGCCACGGGGCGCGGACGCAAGGTCGAGCCGGTGATCGTCAATCGGCGGCGCAGCACCAAACCGGCATTGAAGCCACTTTGGACACCGCCCTGAACGGCGATGATCACCAAACGACCGTCTTCGGCCAAGGCCTCGACTTCGCGGGCCACATAGTCGCCCGCCACCATGTCCAAAATCACGTTCACACCCAAGCCCTGGGTCAAACGCTTGACCTCAGCGACAAAATCGGTGGTTTTGTAATTGAGGGCATGGTCTGCCCCCAACGCCAAACAAGCTTGGCACTTGTCGTCAGAACCCGCCGTCACGATGACCCTGGCCCCAGCGGCTTTGGCCATTTGAATGGCCGTCACCCCAATGCCACTGGTGCCCCCTTGAATCAACACAGTTTCACCCGCCTGCAAACGGCCCCGGTCGAACACATTGCTCCACACGGTGAAGAATGTCTCGGGCAAAGAAGCGGCTTCGGTGTCACTCAGGCCTTGGGGCACGGGCAAACACTGCGCAATGGGGGCCACGCACAACTCTGCATAACCGCCCCCTGAGACCAAGGCACACACACGGTCACCCACCGACAATCCTGCCGCGGCCATGGCCACCGCGTCGCCGGACACCACCACGCCAGCCACTTCCAGGCCCGGAATATCCGAGGCACCCGGTGGCACAGGGTAGTTGCCCGTGCGTTGCAACACATCGGGCCGGTTGATGCCACTGGCCGACACACGGATGAGCAACTCCCCCGCCCCCGCAATGGGGTCGGGTCGGGTTGCGGGCACCAGCACTTGGGGTCCGCCGTAGCCTTGGATTTCAATGACGTTCATGCATCCGCCTGAGGTTAAAAACGGGGAGCATCACACCCCCCGCAAACCTGAGTCGCTTATTGAGCGCCCTGTGCAGGACGGTCCAACAAAGCCTTCATCGACAACTTGATGCGGCCTTTTTCGTCGGTTTCCATCACTTTGACTTTGACGATTTGGCCTTCGCTCAAATAGTCGGTCACTTTTTCAACACGCTCGTGGGCGATCTGGCTGATGTGCAACAAACCGTCTTTGCCGGGCAGCAAATTGACCAGTGCACCGAAGTCCAAGATCTTGGTGACCGGGCCTTCGTAGACCTTGCCGATTTCAACTTCGGCGGTGATTTGCTCGATGCGGCTCTTGGCGATTTCTGCCTTCTCACCGTCGGTGGCGGCGATGGTGATGGTGCCGTCTTCCGCGATGTTGATCTGGCAACCGGTTTCTTCGGTCAGGGCGCGGATGGTGGCGCCGCCTTTGCCGATCACGTCACGGATTTTCTCGGGGTTGATCTTCATGGTGAAGAGCTTGGGCGCGAAATCAGACACTTCGGTGTTGGCTTCGCTCATCGCTTCTTGCATCTTGCCCAAGATGTGCATGCGCGCTTCTTTGGCTTGGGCCAAAGCGACTTGCATGATTTCTTTGGTGATGCCCTGGATCTTGATGTCCATCTGCAAAGCGGTGATGCCGTGAGTCGTACCGGCCACCTTGAAGTCCATGTCGCCCAAGTGATCTTCGTCACCCAAGATGTCGGTCAACACCGCAAAGCGGTTGTCTTCTTTGATCAGGCCCATGGCGATGCCGGCCACGTGGGCTTTCATCGGCACACCTGCGTCCATCATCGACAAGCAGCCGCCGCAGACCGAAGCCATGGACGAAGAACCGTTCGATTCGGTGATCTCAGAGACCACGCGCAGGGTGTAGGGGAACTCTTCTTTGCTTGGCAGCACGGCCGCCAAAGCACGCTTGGCCAAACGGCCGTGGCCGATTTCGCGGCGCTTGGTCGAGCCCATGCGGCCCACTTCGCCAGTGGCAAAGGGAGGCATGTTGTAGTGGAACATGAAGCGGTCTTCAAACTCACCGGCCAAGGCGTCGATGCGCTGGGCATCGCGCTCGGTGCCCAAGGTGGTGATGACCAAGGCTTGTGTTTCGCCACGTGTGAACAAGGCCGAACCGTGGGTGCGGGGCAGCACGCTGTTGCGGATTTCGATGGGGCGCACAGTGCGTGTGTCGCGGCCGTCGATGCGGGGCTCACCCGCCAAGATTTGGCTACGGACAATGCGGGCTTCGATCTCGAACAACAGGTTGTCGAGCTTGACCGGATCAAAGGCCACGCCCTCGTCCGACAAAGCGGTTTTGACAGAGGCGTAAGCTTCGCGGCAAGCGTGGGTGCGCGCTTGCTTGTTGCGAATTTGGTAAGCGGCGCGCAATTTGTCTTCGGCCAATGTGGCCAGTTTGGCTTCAAACGCGGTGTCGCGGGCCGGCGCTTGCCAATCCCACACCGGCTTGCCGGCTTCGCGCACCAACTCGTGGATGGCGTTGATGGCAATGGCCGATTGCTCGTGGCCATACACCACACCGCCCAACATGATTTCTTCGGACAGTTGCAGGGCCTCAGATTCGACCATCAGCACAGCGGCTTCGGTACCGGCCACCACCAAATCCATCACGCTGTCTTTGCGCTGGGTTTGGCCTGGATTCAACACGTACTCGCCATTGATGTAACCGACGCGAGCAGCGCCGATGGGGCCGTTGAACGGGATGCCCGAGATGGACAAAGCGGCCGAGACGGCAATCATGGCGGCAATGTCGGCGTCCACTTCAGGATTCAAAGACACGGTGTGCACGACCACGTGCACATCGTTGTAAAAGCCTTCGGGGAAGAGCGGGCGAATGGGGCGGTCGATCAGACGGCTGGTCAGGGTCTCGTGTTCGCTGGGCTTGGCTTCACGCTTGAAGAAGCTGCCAGGAATCTTGCCGGCTGCGTAGGTTTTCTCGATGTAGTCAACGGTCAATGGGAAAAAGTCTTGACCGGCTTTGGCGATTTTGGAGCCGACAACGGTGGCCAAAACCACGGTGCCTTCCATATCGAGCAGCACGGCGCCGCCGGCTTGGCGTGCCACTTCGCCGGTTTCCATCTTGACCGTGTGCTGGCCCCATTGGAATGTTTTGGTGACTTTGTTAAAAATAGACATGTTCAGAACTCCTGATTACAAAGGCGCATGAGGCTGCACCGTGGGCCCGGATTTGACGCTCTGAACTCGATGCCATTCCACAAAACCTTGCTTTGAAAGCCTTGTGGAATGACACAGCGCGAGATCGCCCTGACAAATTCCGACTGAAAAAAGAATAAAGCGCCTGAGCTAGTGAACTAACTCAGGCGCTTTTCATCTGGAGAGACGATTACTTGCGCAGGCCAAGCTTGGCGATCAGAGCAACGTAACGGTCAGCATCACGGGACTTGAGGTAGTCCAACAGCTTGCGGCGACGGCTCACCATGCGCAGCAAACCACGGCGACCGTGATGGTCTTTGGCGTGTGTTTTAAAGTGGGGAGTCAGCTCGTTGATACGGGCTGTCAACAAAGCCACCTGAACTTCTGGGGACCCAGTGTCGTTGGCGGCGCGGGCATTGGCCTTGACGACCTCGGCCTTGATTGAAGATGCAATCATGGTTTTTTCCTTGTATTTCGCTCTGCACCCAACGGGCTGAAGCGAGGTTATTGACTTGCGCCACCCGCTGGAAAAGCCGATGGCGTGCGCTTTGCAAATCGCAAAACAGCCGGATTATAGCCCGAAACCCCAGCCCTCCTCACACCCCCCACCGCCACGCCAGAGTCAGTGAATCCAGCAACCCATAACCTGCCTAATTGGGGTCTGAACCCAATTGATTTATTTGGGGTCATTATTTGGGGTCAGATCCCAATTTAGGCGCATCCGTTGGATCAGAGGGCTTTTGGGGGTTGCTGGGCCATCCAGGCTTTGAGGCGGTCGACCCCTTGGCGCAATCTGTCCAGGTCTTTGGAGGCGAAGCACCAGCGCAGCCACCCGGCTGCTTCAGGGGCAAAAGCTTCACCCGGGGCCAAGCCGAGGCCCGCTTCGGTGACCAGTCGCTTGGCTGTGGTGACTGCATCCGGATGGCCTTCGAGCTTGAAAAAAGCGTACATCCCCCCTTTGGCGGGCGCCAATTGCACGCCGGGTATCGCCTGCAACAAGGGCACCAAGGTGTCGCGGCAGGCTTTTAAATGCGCCACCACACGGGGAGTGATGGCGGCGGTGTTTTGCAAGGCCACCACGCCCGCCCTCTGGGTGAAAACCGAAGCGCAGGAGGTGTTGAATTCGATCAATTTACCCATGTGGTGAGTCATGGCGGCTGGCATCACCAACCACCCCAAGCGCCAGCCCGTCATCAAAAAACTCTTCGAAAAACTGTGCACCACCACCAAGCGGTCGTCGTCTTGGGCCACATCCAGAAAAGACGGCGCACAGCCATTGGCGGTGTCATTTTCAAAGTAAAGGCGTTCATACACTTCGTCCGCCAGCACCCAAGTCCCGGTGCGCCGACAGTGCGCCAAGATCTCGGCTTGCTCTGCCTGCGTCAAAGTCCATCCCGTGGGGTTGTTGGGCGAATTGACAATTAACAGCCGCGTGCGAGACGTGATGGCCGCCTTGAGTGCGTCCATGTCGAGTTGCCACTGACCCTGCACCGGTTGCAGCGCCACGCACGTCAAGTGGGCGCCCATGACCAAGGCTTGCGCCGTCAGATTCGGCCAAACGGGGGTGACGGCAACGACCTCGTCGCCGGCATCGATCAGGGCTTGCGCAGCCAGCATCAAGGCATTCACGCCACCCGAGGTGATCGCCAGCCGGTCAACCCCAACGGGACCATGCAACTGCGTCATGTAGTCGGAGACGGCCTGGCGCAGCTCAGGCAAGCCCAAGTTGTGCCCGTAAAAAGTCTCCCCTTTTTGCAACGAGTCGATGGCCGCTTGGCGCACGATGTCCGGCGTGACTTCGTCAGATTCGCCGAACCAAAAAGCCAGCACATCTGAACGACCCATGCCGGCATTGGCCACTTCACGAATTCGAGACTCTTCCAAGTCCATCACGGACTGACGCATGTACGGAGGGGTATTGAGATTCATGCCCTCATCGTAACGGCTTGTCTGAAGCCAACGTGTCTCCCCTTGCACACCAGCGCCAGCGGCCTATGATGCTGAAGCAGCACCCAACTCAGCCCCAAGGAAAGCACATGAAGACACACCGATGGGGCCTCGCGCACTTCAGTTGGGCCTGCTGCTTGGGCGGCTTGATGTTTTGCCCAGCCAGCCAGGGCGCCGACTCCTTTCAAGCCCTCAGCCAGACCGATAAGCCGGCCAAGGCGCAAAAAAACAAAGGCGCCAAAAAACCTCCTCCCTCAGGCTCTGCAGAAAGCCCCGCACAGCGAGACCAGCGCCTTTGGCGAGAGTGCCGCGGCAAGCCGAATGCAGGGGCCTGCGAAGGATTTGCCTCTTGATGCCGGACTTGTTAAAACTGCTGAAAAAATAAGCACCGGCCGGCAACCCAACAGGCATGCCCCTTTGCGGGATTATTCAAGTACTTATCCACAGCTTTGGACACGAACTTTGGGGATACCCAGTCCGGTGCATGACTGACAGCCCACGGGTCATTCTTTACAGTGAAAGCATGATGCATTTTTATGAACCCCACTTGGGCCATGGCCTGAGACACGATCCGTTCAACGCGATCGTGGGCCCCCGCCCGATTGGCTGGATTTCCAGTCAGAGTGCCACGGGGGTGCTCAATTTGGCGCCCTACAGTTTTTTCAATGCCTTCAATTACGTGCCCCCCGTGATTGGGTTTTCCAGCATCGGCCGCAAAGACACTTTTAACAACATCGAGTCCACCGGCGAGTTTGTGTGGAATTTGGTGACACGCGAGCTGGCCGAAGTGATGAACAAAACCTGCGAGGCTGTGCCACCCGAAGTGAACGAATTTGCGCTGGCAGGGCTGACGCCCGAGGCCTCGCGCATCGTGCAAGTGCCGCGTGTGGCCGAGAGCCGTGTGAGCTTTGAATGCCGATGCACACAAATCGTGCAACTGACCGATTTGCAAGGACAAAAAATAGACACGTGGATGGTGTTTGGCCAAGTGCTGGGCATCCACATTGACCCCAAGCTCATCAAAGACGGGGTCTATGACACCGCCGAAGCTGGCCACCTGTTGCGCGGCGGCGGTGCGGCCGATTACTTCACCATCGGACCCACACAGCGCTTCAAAATGTACCGCCCCGAAAGCGGTGCGCGCGACCTGCCCAAATAAGCCAGGCCCAGCGCCCTCAAGACTTCAGGTGCATGCCTTGGGCTTTGGCCCCATCGTGCATCAACTGCGCAATGCTGGAGGGACCCAATAACTGCATGGGGGTTTTGTCAGCCAAGTCCAGCGCGGTCCGACTGAAGGTGCCCAAGCACATGCAGGAGCATGAAAACGCCTCCATGCTTTCCCGGGCCGCCAGCATGTCACGCAGATGTTCTGCGCCCAGCGTTGCGGCTTTCCAGCGCTTGGCACTGACCAAAGTGGTTTTGCCGTTTTTGCGAATCTGAAAATCGGCTGGCCCTTGTTCCATGCGGCTCACTTCAAAACCTTGCGAGCGCAAACCTTCTTCGACCAAGATCGAAAAATCACGCCACCCCATTTGGCGCGCCTCTTCGACCAAGGTGTTGATGCGCTCCGTGCCAATCGCGTTTCTCTGTCGCCAAGCCGCCATGACACCAATGACAAAAAATGGAAAGGCGCCCAACATCCCGGGGATTTTGTAGTCCTCGGGCAACAACGCCCCCGCCACCAAGGCCACCGCCAGCATCACCAGAAAACTGACCCACCACGGGGACCGCAACAAAGCCGCAAAGAGCGACTTTTCAGACATTTTGAATTTCATGGACTCAATAAATAAAGGCCGGCCCGTGGACTTCATGTCCATTCAATGGGGCCGGCAAGTTCAAGGCAGCCAGTTTAGCGGGGTCTGCAACTCCGTAGCGGGCGTGAGGGCGCAGGCTTCACAAAGGCACGATCGGCAAACTCTGTGTCATCAAGGGGCGGCACAAAATTTTGTAACCGTCGGCATCAAAGCCCGAGGACATGTGTCGCGCTTGCTGGCTCAACTGGCGGGCGGCCTCCAGCGAAGGGGCACTGCCCAAGTAACACCAATGGTGCACCACGTGAATCTGCGTGAACTCTGCGTCTTGCTCGACCACCCCTACGCAGCCCGTGTGAGGCCAGCACATGACACGCAAGGCATTCAACTGGGCGAGCAGCCTTTCGGTGTGCGCCGCTTGGCTTTCATCGCCTCGGCACACCCCCGCGCATTGCTTGATCGCCGCCCGAAAACAGGCTTTACCGGGCGCAAGTTTTTCAAGGCCGAGTGCCCCGTAACACAAGCGGTGCTGGTCGGCGATTTCCCGCAATGCCTCCAGCGCGGCATGGCGACTTGCATACAAACCAAACAGATCGGGCGCGGTGGCAAAGTCGACATCACGGGCATACACCACTTGAGGACCCTGCTCGGTCCATTGCAAGCTGCACAGCTGTTGGTTGCGCCTGAGTTTTTGGTTGAACAAGGGTTGTTGCAACTTGATCATCTGCGCTTCCAACAGCAAGGCGCCAATCTCCCCCGCCGTTCGGATGTAACTGATGCGGCGCGTCTGGCGCAACATGCGCGCTTCGTCTTCGGTTCTGAGATGCGACAACAAGCGGGCACGGATGTTGATGCTTTTTCCAATGTACAAAGGCAAATCGCCCGCCTCACCGTGAAAGGTGTACACCCCAGCCGACGTCGGTGCATCTTCGATGGCCTCGCGCAAGTGCTGCGGATAGGCATAGGCCTCTCGGCTTTCAACGGCAACTAGGGGTCGGGACTTGGGCATCAGCGTTGGGGGCTTGGGCAGAGAAAAATCGGCAACTGACCGATAAAGACTGTTTTTTTATACAGTATACTGAGGGCGTCAAGCTGCCTGCAGTTGCCTGACTTTTTCATATAACAACGCCCCGCGGTTCACCGCCCGGGGCGTTTTTTTTGCTCGGTTTGTGCGCGCAATGTAAGTCAAGTACGCCATGTTCGCCATGCGCGCCATTCACTTCATCAACGGGGGCGGCTCATCTTGCAAGTGCTGGGCAGACGCGCTTGCTCGGCCTTGATTTGTCGGATCACCTTGAACCCATAACCCGACCCTTCCACATCAAACGGCACACCGGGTGAGCCTTGGCGCTGCATCACCCCCACCACCAGGGGTTGCTGAAACTGGTGGTCTTCGGCACGCATGAAACCTGTTTGCCCCGCCATGCTGACGCGCGATTTTTCCAGCGCCAGCGCCACCCCGACCGGGTCGGTGTTGCCGGCTTTTCCAATCGCTTGCGCCAAGGCCTCGATCATGAGTTGCATGCGCACATGCACATAGTCTTCCGAGGGTTTGCTGAAACGCTTGCGAAACGATTGGTAAAAAGCCTCACTGGCTTTGCCCGGCACATTGGGCAGCCAATCGGCCACCGCAATCACACGGTCCACCCCGGCATCGCCCAAAGCAGCGGGCGCGCCCAGCGCATTGCCATAAAAGGTGTAGAACTTGCCTTCATAACCCGACTCACGGGCGGCTTTGACCAGCAAGGTGAGGTCGTTGCCCCAATTGCCCGTGATGACCGCTTGTGCGCCGCTGGCCTTGATCTTGGCGGCATAAGGCAAAAAGTCTTTCACGCGACCCATGGGGTGCAACTCTTCGCCGACCACCGCCACATCGGGGCGTTGCTCGGCCAACTGGCGTTTGGCTTCGCGCAGCACCGCCTGGCCAAAACTGTAATCTTGACCAATCAAATACGCCGATTTGACGGATTTTTCTTCTGCCAAAACCTGCATCAAGGCCGTCATGCGCATGTCGGCATGCGCGTCAAATCGAAAATGCCAAAAGCTGCATTTCTCGTTGGTCAAAATAGGATCCACCGCCGAGTAATTCAAAAACAAGACCCGCTTGTTGGGCTCGCGTTCGTTGTGCTTGTTGATCGCGTCGATCAAGGCGGCGGCATTGGCCGACGAATTGCCTTGCAGCACCACTTGTGCGCCGTCGTCAATGGCCGATTTCAAGGCCGACAGGGCTTCTTCACTCTGCCCTTTGCTGTCGTAGCGTTCTAACTCGAGCCTTTGTGTGCCCAGCGCGGTTTTGACACCGCCACGTGCGTTGACCCGCTCTATGGCCCACACGATGTTGCGCACCACGGCCTCGCCGGTGTTGCCAAAAGGACCGCTCAGACCTTCAATCAGGGCCAACTTGATGGGGGCCAAAGTTGGGGCCGAAGCCTGTGCCGAAGATGGAGCTGAAGTTTGCGCCCGCACAACACCTCCGTGCAGACACAACAACACCAAAGCGCCCAACAGGCAGCGTCGAGAAAAAGCAAACAAAGACATTTTTTTAAGGGTCTCGAACCGATCGAGAAATGAAGCAAAGGCGCGCAGTGTAACGGCTGACCTTCAAACCAGTTCGTGCAAAGGCCAACGCGGTTTCACATCGAAGCTGTAACGCGCATCGGCGCTTTGCACGCCGGCTTGCAAACGCATGGCGGCGGCCATGGCGATCATGGCGCCGTTGTCGGTGCACAGGTGCAACTCCGGGTAATGCACCCGCACTTGGGCCTTGTGGCAGGCCGCATTGAGTTGCGCACGCAGTTCGCGGTTGGCCCCCACCCCGCCTGCCACCACCAAGCGCTTCAAGCCCGAGGTTTTCAAAGCGGTCATGGATTTTTTGAGCAACACCTCCACAATGGCCGCTTGGGTCGAAGCGGCCAAATCAGCACGCTCAGACGCACCTTCGGTTTGCGCCGCCGGACCGATTTTTTGACTCTGCGTCAGCACCGCTGTTTTCAGGCCGGCAAAAGAAAAATCCAAATCGCCGCTGTGCAACAAAGGGCGTGGCAATTTGTAGGCGGTGGGGTTGCCTTGCTCGGCCAAACGCGACAAACCGGGCCCACCGGGATAGGGCAATCCCATCAGTTTGGCCGACTTGTCAAAGGCCTCGCCAGCCGCATCGTCAATGGTTTCGCCCAACAGTTCGTAGTGCCCCACGCCATCGACACGCATCAGTTGGGTATGACCCCCGGAGACCAACAGCGCAATGAAAGGAAATTCGGGCGGATCGTCGCTCAAAAACGGCGACAACAAATGGCCTTCCAGGTGGTGAACCCCCAGCACCGGCTTGCCCAAAGAAGCCGCCAGTGCACAGGCCACCCCCGAGCCCACCAACAAAGCCCCGGCCAAACCCGGGCCGCGGGTATAGGCCACCACATCGATGTCGGCCAAACCCACGCCGGCCTGCGCAATCACCTGACGCGTGAGCGGCAAGACGCGGCGAATGTGGTCCCGGCTGGCCAACTCGGGCACCACACCGCCGTAGGCTTGGTGCATCTCGATTTGGCTGTACAAGGCATGCGACAAGAGCCGTGGCATGGCCTTGCCGGTCGTTTCGACCAGTGCCACACCCGTTTCATCGCAAGAAGATTCAATGCCCAAAATTCGCATAACAGGTAGTTTAAGCGGGGCCTGTTCGGGGGCTGGGCCGGTGGCCATAATGCAGCGCAACCGTTTCTTCCTGATCGGACCTTATCCATGACCCCGTTGCGACTGATTTCATCCATGGCCACCAAAGCCCTGCTGGCCGATCTGGTGGCGCTGTACCAAAGCCAGCACCCGGGCATTGCCATTCACATCGAGTCGGTCGGCGGGGTGGATGCGGCCAAGCGGGTGCAGGCCGGCGAGGCCTTTGATGGCGTGGTCTTGGCCAGTGATGCGATTGACAAACTCATCGCCGGCGGCCATGTCTTGTCGGACAGCCGAACCGACTTGGTGCGTTCAGGCGTGGCGGTGGCCGTTCCGGCGGGTCAGCCTTGGCCCGACATCTCGACCGAAGCCGCGCTCAAGGCGGCGGTGTTGGCGGCCCCCAGTTTGGGCTATTCCACCGGCCCCAGTGGCGTGCAATTGGCCCAATGGTTTGCCGCATGGGGCATTGCCGAAACCATTGCCCCGCGCATCGTGCAGGCCCCGCCGGGCGTGCCGGTCGGCGCCTTGGTGGCGCAGGGTCAAGTGGCGCTGGGCTTTCAGCAATTGAGCGAAATGTTGGGGGTGGCAGGCATCAGCATCGTGGGCGGTTTGCCACCATCGGTCGAGATCATCACCACGTTTTCGGGCAGTGTGGCGACGCGTTGCGCACAGCCCGAGGCCCTGCGCGCCTTGTTGCAGTTTTGGCAATCCGAGGCTTGTGCGGCGCTCAAAGAGCGGCACGGCATGGCCCCGGCTTGAGCGACATATTCATATAACCCCGGGTTATCTGACTTCCAGCAAAATCCCCTGCATGGGAATCAGCCATTACATCAAAGACATCGGCCGTGGCAAAGAGGGCGCACGCGCCTTGAGCCGTGCGCAAGCGGCCGACCTGATGGGGCAAGTGCTGGATGAACAGGTCAGCGACCTCGAGCTGGGTGCTTTTTGCATCGCCATGCGCGTCAAGGGCGAAACGCCCGAAGAAATGGCGGGTTTTCTCGAGGCCACCCATGCCCGGTTAAACAAAGTCCCGACAGGCCGTGTGCCCACCGTGGTGCTGCCCAGCTACAACGGCGCACGCAAACTGCCCGTCCTCACACCCTTGCTGGCCCTGCTTTTGGCGCGCCAAGGTGTGGCGGTGCTGGTGCATGGTGAAAGCACCGAAGACAGCCGCGTGAGCAGCCAGGCCGTGCTGGCCCACTTGGGCGTCACGGCCAAGGAACGCGTGGCACCCGCCGTGGCGGGAGAGGTGCACTTCTTGGGCACCAGCGTGTTGCACGGCGGGCTGGCGCGCTTGCTGGCCGTGCGCCGCAGTGTGGGCTTGCGCAATCCAGGGCACAGCTTGGTCAAGCTGATGAACCCTTGTGCCTCTGAAGGTCCGGTGTTGGTGGTCAGCAGCTACACCCACCCCGAGTACCTGACCTCGATGTCGGCCACCTTGAGTCTGACGGGCCAACACGCCCTTTTGCTGCGTGGCACCGAGGGCGAGCCTGTGGCCGATGCGCGGCGCACACCTGCGATGGAGGTGTTCAACAAAGGGCGCAGCGTGCGCGTGCAAGAGCAACATGCCGGTTCATTGGCGCAAATACCCGAGTTACCAACCACCGATGCCGCCGCCACGGCCCAGTACATCCAACACGTCTTGCAAGGCCAATGGCCTGTGCCCCAGCCGATTGCGCTGCAAGTCCAACACATCTTGAACGAGGTGACACCATGACGCGTCCCGCTTTGCCCGAGGGCCTTGATCTGCCATCTGGCGTCGCATCGAAAACCAAGACCCCCTCAGCAGGCCGCTGCACCTTGGTCGGCGCAGGCCCGGGAGACCCCGATCTGCTGACACTCAAGGCGGTCAAGGCGATTGCCAGCGCCAGCGTGTTGTTGGTCGACGATCTGGTGAACGATGCGGTACTGGCCTATGCCTCCCCTCACGCGCGCATCGTGCATGTCGGCAAGCGGGGGGGCTGCAGCAGCACCCCTCAGGCTTTCATCGACAAGATGATGATCGCGGCCGTTCATGAGGGCGAACAGGTGGTGCGTCTGAAAGGCGGCGATCCTTTTATTTTTGGCCGCGGCGGTGAAGAAGTCGAACACTTGCGCGCCGCAGGCATTGAGGTAGAAGTCGTCAATGGCATCACCTCCGGTTTGGCAGGCATGAGCAGTTTGGGCGCCCCCCTGACACACCGCGAACATGCGCATGGCGTGGTCTTTGTGACCGGTCATGCCAAACCCGGTGACGCGGGCACCTCATGGCCGCTGCTGGCCCAGACCGCGCAGCAGACCAAGCTGACCTTGGTGATTTACATGGGCGTGAGCAGCCTGGAACACATTTGCCACGGTCTCTTGCAAGGCCTGCCCCCTCACACGCCCGTGGCCGTGGTGCAGCACGCCACTTTGCCCCAACAGAGAGAGGTCTTGACCACCTTGGGCGAACTGATCGACACCTTTCAAAAAGAAAGCCTGCAAAGCCCCAGTGTCATCGTGGTGGGCGATGTGGTGCAAGGCGCGCGCGCTTGGCAAAGCCGCGCCGCCACCTCAGCCGATTTGCGCGTCGCCTGAGCCATCGCGGGCAGCCTGAAGACGCCAAGCGTGCCCGCCTGAAGCGCGCACCCTTTCAGCCCCCTGCCCTTACACTCCTGCGCCATGAAGACTTGGGATGTGGTGATCGTGGGGGCCGGGGCTGCCGGTTTGTTTTGCGCGGGCATGGCCGGGCAACGTGGGCTGCGCGTTTTGCTGCTGGACCACAGCGACAAAATCGCCGAAAAAATCAGAATCTCTGGCGGTGGCCGATGCAACTTCACCAACCGCTTGCTCGATGCCACGGCGCCGCAAAAACACTTCATCAGCCAAAACCCGCATTTCTGCCGCTCAGCGCTGTCGCGCTACACACCGCAAGACTTCATCGATTTGGTGCAAAAACACGGCATTGCTTTTCATGAAAAGCACAAGGGCCAGCTGTTTTGTGACCACTCTGCCGAAGACATCATCCGCATGCTGTTGGCCGAGTGTGCGGCGGGGCAAGTGGACATCCGCACCCGCAGCCCTGTGAAGTCGGTCACTTCGGTATCGCAAGGCGCCGAGGCTGCAGAGGGGCCCCGCTACCGCCTGGACACCGAGCAAGGCCCGATTCACACCACCTCCTTGGTGGTCGCGACGGGGGGCTTGTCGATTCCCAAGATTGGCGCTTCGGGTTGGGGTTATGAACTGGCCCAACAGTTTGGTCTGCGCTTAGTGGCGCGGCGTCCGGGCTTGGTGCCGCTGACTTTTGACGGCGCCGCTTGGGCCCCGTATGCCGAATTAGCAGGGCTGGCTTTGCCCGTGAGCATCGAGACCGGTGAGAAAAAAGCCCGTATGCACTTTGACGAAGATTTGCTCTTCACCCACCGTGGCCTTTCCGGACCGGGCGTCTTGCAAATCTCCAGCTACTGGCAAGACGGCAGCCCGATCCGCTTGAATCTGGCCCCCGAAATCGACCTGCCCCAGCGCTTGCAAGAAGCCAAACTGCGCTCCAAAAAACGCTTGGTCAACGAATTGGCCAACTGGGTGCCCAGCCGTTTGGCCGAGGCCTGGGTCAGCCAAGACCCGGCCCTGCAGCGCACCTCAGCCGAGGTGCCGGACAAAGCATTGCAACAACTCGCACAGGGCCTGAGTGCTTGGCACCTGACGCCGAATGGCAGTGAGGGATACAAAAAAGCCGAAGTCACCTTGGGCGGCGTCGATACCCGAGACTTGTCGTCGCAAACCATGGAGTCCAAGCAAGCCGGCTTGTACTTCATTGGGGAAGTAGTCGATGTCACCGGTTGGCTGGGCGGCTACAACTTCCAGTGGGCCTGGGCCAGCGGCCATGCCTGCGCCCAAGCATTGCCACTCCCCGCTCGGGGCTGAAGCGGCCACAGCACCGATTCGTTTCATTTTTGCCAAAGACGCCCTTTGGGGGCCGCCGACTTGGCTTATCCCGCTTCTGTGACGCTATAATCTCAGGCTTTGCTGGCAAACCCCCGTCTGCCAAATACTAGTTCGTGACGGGGAACCGCCGAAACTGGGTTTCAAGGGCCCGATCTCCCTTTTGACTGCAGCCGGCACATTTTTTGGAAAATTGATTCAATGACCACCATCCGCGTGAAAGAAAACGAGCCGTTTGACGTCGCCCTGCGTCGCTTCAAGCGCACCATTGAAAAACTCGGCCTGTTGACCGACTTGCGCGCTCGCGAGTTCTACGAAAAGCCAACGACCGAGCGCAAGCGCAAGAAGTCCGCTGCTGTCAAACGCCACTACAAGCGCGTTCGCAGCATGCAGTTGCCCAAGAAGATGTATTGATCTTCTTTTGTACGGCCTGAAAAGGCCTGCAAAAAAGCCCGCTGGAGGACGCTCAAGCGGGCTTTGTCGTTTATGCCCCCACTTTGACCTCACTGGAGTTGCACATGAGCCTGAAAGAACAAATCACCGAAGACATGAAAGCCGCGATGCGGGCCAAAGACACGGAGCGTCTGGGCACCATCCGTTTGTTGTTGTCGGCCATGAAGCAAAAAGAAGTCGACGAACGCATTGAGTTGGATGACGTGGCGGTGGTGGCCATCGTCGACAAACTGATCAAACAGCGCAAAGACTCTATTGCAGCCTTTGAGCAAGCCGCACGACAAGACTTGGCCGACAAAGAGAAGGCCGAAATGTCGGTGTTGTTGGCCTACCTGCCCGCGCGCATGTCGGCCGAAGAAGTGACCGCGGCCGTGCAAGCCATCGTGTCGGCCTTGGGCGCCAAAGGCCCCGGTGACATGGGCAAAGTGATGGGCGCGGTCAAAGCCCAACTTGCCGGCAAGGCCGACATGGGCCAAGTTTCTGCTGCGGTCAAAGCGGCATTGGCCGGTTAAATCGCCCAATCGCCTGCCAGCCGCTTGCCATGCCCTCCATGCAGGCTAGCCCTGCATGATCAAGGCCGCGCCCGCCACCGCCATCACCGCCCCACCCCATGCGCCCCAAGCGGGTCTGCGGCGGTAGACGCCCCACAACAAAGGCAACAGCAAAATGGGGGTGAGGGACGAAAAAATGCCCACCACATTCGCCTGCCCGGTGTGCAAGGCCTGCAAGATCAAGGTCATGCCCAAGGCCATGGCCACCGCCGCACTGGCCCAGGTGTTGAAGAGGGTTTTCAGGGTCAGCGGCTGCTGCACCCGCGCCACCCGAAAACCCGCCCAGAGCAAGGCCAGGTGCGCCAGAAAGCTGGCCGAGGTGCGCACCGCCGAAGCGGCCACGGCATCGACCCCTGAGGCCATCAAGGGTTTGATCATCAAGGTCGCGACCGACTGAGACAGCGCAGCCAGCAAGCCCAGCGCCACACCGACCCACAAGGTGCCCTGTGTGTTTTCCCACACATGGGTTTCGCTTTCGCGACGCCCCCACACGATGGCCACCATCACCCCGCCGATCAGCAAAGCGGCGCCCAGCAAGGTCCAGCCCCACAAGGTTTCACCCAAGAAAAGCCACGCCAACAGGGTCGAAAAAATAGCGTGGGTGGCAAACAGCACGCCACTGCGGCGCGGGCCGAGTCGGTTCATGCAGGCGAACAGCGCGGTATCGCCAATGAAAATGCCCACAAAGCCCGAGAGCGCCAGCAGCACCACACCCGATGAGGTCAGGCTGCGCCAATGCCCGGTGTAAAGGGCCCACGCCCACAGCAAGGTCAGTGCAAAAAACAAGCGCCAGCGGGTGAAGGCAAATGCGCCCATCTGGCTGGACGCCGCCGCAGAAAACAAACTGCCCACCGCCCAAGAGAAAGCGGCCAGCGCGGCAAGGAGTTCCGGCTGCACCGCGCGCCCGGCCTCAGCTGCCGGCCAACTTCATGCGGTTGACCAAGATAGAGCCGGTGCTTTTGGCCCCCATGTTGTAGGTGTCCGCGCCCACGGCTTCGATGCACATGAACATGTCTTTCAAATTGCCGGCGATGGTGATCTCGTGCACTGGATAAGCGATTTCACCGTTTTCCACCCAAAAACCACTGGCCCCTCGCGAATAGTCGCCGGTGACGTAGTTCACGCCCTGGCCCATCAACTCGATGACAAACAAACCGGTGCCCAATTTTTTGAGCATGGCGTCCAAGTCGTCGCCGGGCTGGGTCAAGCGCGAGGTCAGGCTCAGGTTGTGCGAGCCGCCCGCATTGCCGGTGGTCTTCATGCCCAATTTGCGCGCGGAGTAACTGCTCAAAAAATAGCCCTCCACGCGCCCGCCCTTGACCACCTTGCGGGGTGCCGAGCGCACGCCTTCGTCGTCAAAAGGCGAGCTGCCTTTGCCGCGCAATAAAAATGGGTCTTCGTCGATGTCGATGTGTTTGGGGAACACGGCCTTGCCCAAAGAGTCGAGCAAGAAACTGCTTTTGCGGTAAAGCGATCCGCCGCTCACCGCTTGCACAAAACCGCCCAGCAAGCCCGCCGCTACAGGGGACTCGAACAAAACGGGGCATTCGGTGGTGGCGATTTTGCGCGCCCCCAAGCGCGACAAAGCGCGTTCGGCGGCATAGCGACCCACCGCTTCGGGCGAGGCCAGTTCATCCGCCGAGCGCATCGAGGAGTACCACGCATCGCGCTGCATCTCGGCATTGCGCCCGGGCAACTTGGCAATGGGGGCTACCGACACGCTGTGCCGCGAGCTGGCGTAGCCCCCGCGAAAGCCATGCGTGTGGGCGCTGAAAAAATGACTTTGTTGGGCCGACACGGCCGCACCATCGCTGTTGGTGATGCGGCGGCTGGTGTTCAGTGCGGCCGCCTCGCAGCGCAAAGCCAATTGAGCGGCTTCTTCGCTGTTGATGGCCCAAGGGTGGAACAAATCCAGATCGCGTTGCTGGGTTTCAATGTCGGCCTCATCCGGCAAACCGGCGGTGGGGTCTTCGGCAGTGAATCGGGCAATGTCGTATGCCGCTTGCACCGTCCGCTCGATCGCGGCGCTTGAAAAATCAGAGGTGCTTGCATTGCCTCGGCGGTGGCCCACATACACCGTGACCCCCAGCGACTTGTCACGGTTGCGCTCCACATTTTCCAGCTCGCCTTTGCGCACGCTCACCGACAATCCGCAGCCTTCAGACGCTTCGGCCCCGGCGTTGGTGGCGCCGAGCTTTTTGGCGTGCTTCAAGGCCAAGTCGACCAAGGCTTCGAAATGGTCACGCGAATAGCTGAAACCATCGTGCGCTTGTGCAGAAGAGACTGAGGCGGGGGCGTTTTTTTTCACAGAAAGGTTCTCAGAACAAGTGACAGGCAGATTGCCCAAAGTGGCCGCTATGATACTTGCCACCCTGCCCGAGCGCAGCATCTGAAAACGAGTCCCCTCCGTCATGTCCCGTAAACCTAAAAAAGGCTATTTCGTCCGCGGTCAGTTTGTGGCCGAAGGCAGTGAACTCGACTTGGAGTTCAAGCGAGAGCTCAAGGGCGGGCTGGAAGGTCCCAGCCGCACCGAGCTCAAGCGCGAAAGCACCGAATTACAAGAGTTGGGAACGGCCCTGCTCACCCTGCGCAAAGACCTGATGAACGGCTTGAGCCTGCCGGACAAATTGGTGGATGGGCTGGCCGAAGCCAAACGCATCACCAACTTTGAGGGCAAGCGCCGCCAAATGCAATTCATCGGCAAACAAATGCGTTTGCTGAGCCCCGAAACCCTGCAAGCCGTGCGGGAAGCGCTGGACATTCAGCGCTTGGGGAGTGCCAAAGACACCCAAGCCCTGCACTTGGCCGAGGCCTGGCGCGACCGCCTGATTGCCGACGATGCGGCCGTGGGCGAGTGGATCGCGCACTACCCTCAAACCGATGTGCAACAACTGCGCGCCTTGGTGCGCCAAGCCCGCAAAGACGCCGTGCCGGTGAGCAACGCGGCGGTGTCGCAAGGTTTGGCGCCCCGCCAAAGCCGCGCCTACCGCGAGATGTTCAAACTCGTGCGCAGCATCTTGACGGATGGCGAAAGCGACAACACCCCTGAAGAGTCCGAAGATGAGTGAGCCCGAAAGCGCCCCCCTGCCCTGCGACCCGATCACCATCGGCATCGTCTCCATCAGCGACCGCGCCAGCACAGGGGTCTACGAAGACAAGGGCTTGCCTGCGCTGCAAGACTGGCTGAGCCGCGCCCTGCTCAATCCCCTGCACTTCGAGCCCCGACTGATCCCCGATGAAAAAGAGCGCATCAGCGCCACCCTCATTGAGTTGGTCGAGGCGGGCTGCCACCTTGTGTTGACCACCGGCGGCACCGGCCCGGCCCTGCGCGATGTGACACCCGAAGCGACGTTGGCCGTGGCCGACAAAGAAATGCCCGGATTTGGCGAGCAAATGCGCCAGATCAGTCTGAAATTTGTGCCGACCGCCATCTTGTCGCGCCAAGTGGCCGTGATTCGGGGGCAGTGCCTGATCATCAACTTGCCGGGCCAACCCAAGTCGATTGCCGAAACCCTGGAAGGCCTGAAAGACGACGCTGGCAACGCGGTGGTGCACGGCATTTTTGCCGCTGTGCCGTATTGCGTCGATCTGATTGGCGGGCCTTACATGGAAACGCGGCCAGAGGTGTGCAAGGCGTTTCGGCCCAAGTCGGCCATCCGTCCCGGGCGCTGAGTCAGCGCTGCCAGTCCCCCTAGCCGGGCCGGGTCCAGCCCGGCTCTGCCCCACCACGCCCGGCCAAGCGGTTTGTCTTTGGGTATAATCCACGTTTTTCGGCAAGAGCGACAGCAGCACCTCCGGCTAGACCACCGCCATCAGCGCGATGCCCCCATGCGGGCCGGTCACCGTTCCGCAAGGACTGCACACCAAATGATCGCCCACCATCTTGCCATTGCAAACCCGATGCCCCAAATGGGGTGTTGATTTGTGTCTTACTAGCCCGCGCCGGGATGTATTTGGCGCTGACTGTGTCCGTTTCCTTGTCTGTTTTGATGTTCCGAGGTGATCATGCCTGCTCAAAAGTCGAAGAAGCCTGCCCAGGCCCCTGCCAAATCCAAAACCGTTGCTCAGAAAGCGCCTGCTAAAAAAGCGCCCGCGCCTGTCGCCAAGCCCAAAGCAAGCCCCTCTGTGACCGCCAAAAAGCCTGCTCCTGTGAGCAAGCCCAAAGCCGCCGTCAAACCCCCTGTGAAAGCGCCCGCAAAAACATCCGCGAAGGCCCCCGTGAAAGCGCCAGTGAAAGCGTCCGCAAAAGCGAACGCCAAGCCAGTGACAAAAACGGTCGCCAAACCGGCCAGCAAAACGGCTCCCACATCGGTCAAAGCAACGACTTCCCGGCCCTCTCCTGCAAAGCCTGTGAAGAAAGCCGCCTCTGTGCCCGCCAAGAAATCTGAAGTCATTGAAAAAAAACCGGCTGCCAAAGCCGCCCCAGCTGTCAAAGCAACGGTCGAAACGGAAGTGAAAAAGCCCGCCAAGGCAGCCAAAGCCGCTGCCCCGGTTGAAGACAAAAAACCGGCTGCCAAAAAAGTGGTGACCGGCGCCAAACGCGGCCCCAAGAAAAAAGGCAGCATCGCTGCGCCGAGCCTGGACGATGATTTGGACATCGAGTCCGACCTCGAAGGCGAACCCGTCGTCGAGGCCGGCTCGGAGTCGGCTGAAAAAGTCAAACCTCTGCGCATGAAAATCAGCAAGGCCAAAGAACGTGCCTTGATGAAGGAATTTGGTTTGGACGAAACCGTCCTGACCGAAGCCGAAATGAAGCAGCGCCGTGACCGTCTGAAAGCCCTGATCAAGCTGGGCAAGACACGCGGCTACTTGACCAACGGCGAAATCAGCGACCACTTGCCCGACAAATTGGTTGACGCTGAAACCTTGGAAGTGGTGATTGCCACTTTGAACGATTTGGGGGTCGCGGTTTACGAGCAAACGCCTGACGCCGAAACGCTGATCATCACTGACAACGCCCCGACCGGCTCCACCGAAGAAGAAGCCGAAGAAGCCGCGGAAGCCGCCTTGTCCACAGTGGACAGCGAATTTGGCCGCACCACCGACCCTGTGCGCATGTACATGCGCGAAATGGGCACTGTGGAATTGCTGACCCGCGAAGGTGAAATCGAAATCGCAAAGCGCATTGAAGGCGGCTTGATGGACATGATGGCCGCGATCAGTGCATCGCCTGCCACCATTGCCGAAATCTTGCGCATGGCCAATGACATCCGCGAAGGCAAGGTTGTCATCTCAACCGTGGTCGATGGCTTTGCCAACTTGAACGAGGCCGACGACTATGTGGCCGAAGAAGATTTCGACGAGTTTGACGAAGCCGATGACGACGATGGCAAAGGCGGCTCCAAAGCCCTGACCAAGAAGCTCGAAGAGCTGAAAAACCAAGCCTTGGAACGCTTTGACCGCATCACCGAGTACTTTGAAAAAGTGCACAAGGTGTACGACAAAGAAGGCTGGGGCACCCCCGCTTACATCAAGGTGCAAACCGCTTTGTCAGATGAACTGATGACCATCCGGTTCACCGCCAAGACCATCGAAAAGTTGTGCGACATGGTGCGCGGACAAGTCGACGATGTGCGTAAAAAAGAGCGCGAGCTGCGCCGCATCATCGTGGAGAAATGCGGCTACCCGCAAGATTTATTCATCGCCGATTTCAGCGGCCGCGACAAAAACGGCAAGCGCGTCGAGTCGCAACTGCTCAATCTGAAGTGGATTGAAAAGCAAGCCGCCGCCGGCAAGAGCTGGAGCGCCGTGATGGCCCGCAACATCCCGCCGGTGCAAGACTTGCAGCAAAAGCTGATCGACTTGCAAGCGCAAGTGGTGGTGCCCTTGGACGAGCTCAAGGACATCAACAAGCGCATGAACACCGGCGAGCGTTCGTCGCGCGACGCCAAGAAAGAGATGATCGAGGCCAACTTGCGCCTGGTGATCTCGATTGCCAAAAAGTACACCAACCGCGGCCTGCAGTTCTTGGACTTGATCCAAGAGGGCAATATCGGTTTGATGAAGGCGGTGGACAAGTTCGAATACCGCCGGGGCTACAAGTTCTCGACCTACGCCACTTGGTGGATTCGCCAGGCCATCACCCGCTCGATTGCGGACCAGGCCCGCACCATCCGTATTCCGGTGCACATGATCGAGACCATCAACAAGATGAACCGCATCTCGCGTCAACACTTGCAAGAGTTTGGCTTTGAGCCCGATGCCTCGATCTTGGCCGAGAAGATGGAGATTCCAGAAGACAAGATCCGCAAGATCATGAAGATCGCGAAAGAGCCGAT
>JACCDO011909851.1_pt1 | contig 27213 bp, 30 predicted proteins | sample 7446101 | NCBI WGS metagenome assembly JACCDO01 (sample SAMN15323440, study PRJNA562643) | freshwater metagenome | isolation source: river surface water | place: USA:Blue River Watershed | collected 2017-08-16 | reverse complement strand
CCTTGTCTGATGCACGAGGAACAATCACAAGTGAATGAGACAGATTTGCAGCACCTGCCATATGAGCGAGTTCCCCATCAGGATCCATTTCATTCTGAACTTCAATCACACTGGCTCCACGAGGTAGGGCCCAGACAAATCCCCAACGCGAGACCGATTTTGAGCCTCCAGCACAAATATATCCTGTTGCACCTTTGAGTTTTTCAAGAATACGTTCAGGAGATGTGCGACTTTCATAGATCACTGCCCATTCATAATCTGGATTCTCCGCTTCCCATATGCGAACCATTTCGTTTGTGATATGTTTCCCATCAATCATGACGGCCCATTTCTTTCCTACAGGTTTTTCTTCCCATCCCTGTTTCAAGTATTTTCGCAAGACATAGATATCCTCACGATGGACTTCTGATTTTGCGAGGAGAGGATACTGAATGAGTTCCTTACACCAAATCTGCACATTTGGACGGTGACTCAAGACTGGAACGGTTGATTCATTCCACTCAAAACACTCTAAGATAGGTAAAACACCTTGCTCTGGAGCAAAAAATTCTCCTTTTCCATATTTATCACGAAGAAGCAAAACTTTTGTCAAATAAGAAAGCAAATACGATTCAGGATTGCTAGTATAGGCTGTATTCCAAGGAATTGCAAAGCAACGTTCGGATTGATAGGCAGGATGAATGGGACTAAGTTCTGATTTTGACCAAGCCTCTTTCATAATTTCTTCCTTTCCTACGTAAATACGATTGTATCCATAGGCAAGTCCTTGAGGTGTCTGGAATGTATTCGTATATTTCAACAGTTGAATAGATTCTTCTCCAAATGGATTGCTTCCATTCGCTTTCCACAAGTAACGTTCTCCTCGTTCTAACATTTTGCAGTAGACTTCTAAGGCTTTGGGTTTGATACCACGAAGGCGGCGTTCAAAACTCGAAAACTTCATCTGTTCAAATAAAAAGGGTTTTAATTCATACACTGGTTCCATATCATGAATACCTGTAGGGTCTACATACATGTAACAAGGTTTATCTATAATATCCTGAGGGTCATAGGTGCGATAATTAGTAAGTTGAAGATGATGCGTCTTAATTGAAATTGCTGGATTCACAATAAGAAATTTCTTTCGGAGCATCTCTACAGTAATAGCATTATCACATCCTGCTTTCCCAAAAGGAAACTCCAAATTTGCCCAATCCCATTGTTTGGATTTTACCGAAGTTGACAGGAACCCCCATGTATCTTGACTATCATTTCGGGGTCCAAAGAGTTTCGAAGGAGCTTGTCCTTCCTGCACATCCCAACGCAACAATGCTAAAAATACGTTCTCTAAATTCACCGACCAAATATCACGCCAGGAGTCTGCATCTAGATAAATATCTGCATTACCAAACACACAGATCACATTTTCAGGCACATTGTTGACAATCCATTCCACAACCATACGATACGTTAAACGCTTCCCCACAATCTCTTGATGAAGTTTGTCTGACTTGGGGAAATCATCTGAAAAATCCTGCTCATTCAGCAACACAAATTTATCAATCACAGAACACTTGGCATTTTCCTCCATACATTTCTTAATTTCACGTGCACGTCTAGCTTTCTCTGGCTTATAATATTGGGTGATATACCAAAGAGGCATCGGTTTTTCATTTGTAAGATGAATCTTCATGGACTGTTCGTCTAACTGTGTAAGACGTTCAGATATATATCCTTCAGGTAATCCCACAAGAGAACCTATACGCAAAATAGCTGTTACAAGAACTGCTGCATCTTCCTTTGTCTTATTCCACTCGTCTCCCAAAAATGGATACATCAGATGGACTTCTTCCAACACAATCACATTAGAAATCTGCAATGCCTTAAATTTCTGCCATCCAATTGCAAACACCAAAGGCTTCGTAATAAACATCATCTTGTAATCCGCAGGATTTGCTCCGAGAAAAAACTCCACTGCTTCTGCATTGGATTCAGGTAAGACAAAATAGTCTAGACGTTTCTGACCTTTCCATTTTTGAATGTCTGATAATCCAATACAAAGGGTATCCCAGCGTTCCCATGGAATTGAGATGTCTTGATCCTGAAGCCAGATAAGAGTTTTTTTATTTCTCCAGAGACTAGCCTCACTTCGTAGGATACGAATTTGACCTCCCGTTTTTGGATTCCGAGCAAGCATTTCCTAGAGTCTCTTTGCAGAAAGCGTTTAAACCTATCTTCTTCAGATTGGTTAGAATGGACCGCCAGGATATTTGTATTTTATTGAATAGCACACCGAAGTATTTCTTCATGTTACCACTTCAATTAACCATGCTGAGAAGATATGCACCGATGTTACAATGGCCCGTTTATTTTGCGACGGAAGTTCCAAATGACCCCATTGCCAAACAATTGCAAGACGAGTTCCAAGTCAAGATTCTCCCTTTACCACAAGAGGACGCTGGATTTTTAGAAAGTAGACAATCTGCGTTGAATCTCTTGCCTTCTGAAATTCTATATGTCTTGCCATTACAAGAAGATTTTTTAACCGATAGAACTCCTGATATCCAGAATTTATTGGACGCATTGTTTATTTTGGATACCGACAGGAATGTCAGCAGTTTACGTCTGATGCCGTGTCCTGGACCCCATAAGGAAGATGAATTGTATGTAAAAGAGAAACCTTGGAAAATCTTAGGATCCAAAAATACTTATATTTTTACGTATCAAGCAACAGTATGGAGACGCTTAGACTTGAATATTTATTTAACGGCCTTACTCAAATCCATTGAAAAAGACTTTAAAAATCGTAGTAAAGCCGATGAAAAATATTTGGCTTTGACAAGTAACGTAGGAGAAAGTATCTATGGACAAAACGTTTTAAAACTATGTCTACCTGATACCATGCATTTATGTTGGCCACGTGCCCATGAACATCCAAATGCTGTCTATCTCTGTCCATGGCCCTATCGTCCGACTGCAGTAACACGTGGAAGGCTGGAACCGTTTGCGGAGGAATTGTTTCGCCGTGAGGGCGTAAAATTTGAACGGCCAACGGTCAATATGATGGGGTAACCCCATGAACATTTTTCTCTTAGACCTCGACCCCACGAAATGTGCTCAAGCTCATGCAGACAAACATGTTGTTAAGATGCTCTTAGAAGCTTGCCAACTCTTATATACTGCTCATTGGGTTATTGAATATCCTCATATCCTTGAATATAAAGCACCAGCAAAACTTGCCATTGTTCAAAAGCATCTTGCTGTGCCTGATAGCCTTCAAACGGCTCCTCCTAGTCTAAGCCGTCCCAACGAACCAGGATTTCGCCCTTGCCATATTCACCATCCGTGTGCTGTCTGGGTGCGTAAATCCTTTGATAACTATATCTTTCTTGCCAATCTAGCAATTGCCTTGGCAGAGGAATTCAAATATCGATATCCAAAGAAAGGTGCCCATGCGTGTGAAGCTCACGCTCATTGGCTCCTTGCAAATTACCCTCATATTATGTCAGATATTGGACTCACCCCCTTTGTGCAGGCGATGGACATCCAGTATAGAAAGGCAGATCCTGTGGAAGGTTACCGAAATTACTACCTCACCTCAAAAAAAGACCGTGGACTTCTCACCTATAAAAAACGAGAACCACCCTCTTGGGTTCTTGCTTATGAAGACGTATTATCCAAGACAACTGTAGCACAGATAGATGAAGCAGGAGTTGCAAAGAACTGATTTGTAGCAGGAACATTATTTCCAAATGTATGATGAAGACTTAGGGTAGAATAGCGAGTGTCTGCTCGCAATGTGGATAAAACGGTTGGATTGTTTACTAAAAATCTAGTTTTTTCTTGAAAAAAGAACGGCAAGTTAATCACGTTTGCATTCAATATGTAGTAGGTCAAAGACTCTTGTCCAATAATATTGGAAGCTACATACTCAGGACCTCTCACTAAGAAACTATTAAATTGATAGTCGCGAGACGTAGCATCATAATATCCAAATTGAACAAAGGGTTTGAGTTCAATGTCAAGTTTTGAGGTAGATGGAATAATTTTTTCACGAAGAGGACTTCCCAAATCAAAACGAATGGTGCTCAAGGAAATCAGATTTGTTGATACATTCGAATACAAATATCCAACATTAGAATAATTGCCAATTCCAAGATTGGAAAATGTAGAACGGAAGACCTGCACCGTGGATAAATACCCATAGGTGCCTAAGCCTGCGATACTGCTGACTAATTGCGAGGAACTGACATACCCAGCTGTTCCTAATCCAGCAACGCTGCTGACCAATTGTGATGTGCTTAGATAATTGGCGGAGCCTAGACCAACAACTGTGCTCACTAATTGACTGGACGAGACAAATCCCAACGTGCCCAATCCCACTAAACTACTTGTCAGTTGTGTAGACGAGACATATCCTAATGTGCCCAATCCAGTTAAAGAACTTGCAATGGGTCCTGTTACAATTGCAGAGGAAAGATACCCAAAGGTTCCTAGACCTTCAATTGTGCTGGCAATTTTTGCATTAAAAAACGATGTGCTTACATATCCACTTGTGCCTAACCCTCTAGAAGTGCTTGCCAAAAAGGGTCCTAGAGAGGCTGAACTTAAATATCCACTGGTACCCAAACCAATGACTGTGCTGGGCAAAAAAATTGCAGAACTACTGGTATACGTAAATCCAACGGCTTGAGCCGTTGATAATAAGTCAGCTGTTAAGGTGCTTATTGTAGCCGGAAGATTTGGAAAGCCTATGGTGCTTAATGAAATAGTTGGACTCACAAACGATGCAGAACCTTTTGTCAAGGATGTTAAGAGAAATCCTGTGGAAAACGGTGAATTATTTGAAATATCATACGCAAAGATTCTACGTAAAACGATAGAATCTGTATCATAAGTTCGTCTAGCACTACTGCTCATCTACTTTTCTCTTTAGAATTATATATAAGGAGCCTCCGCAAAGGCAGCCATCTCATCCGCTGTTAAATCGGTCCCTTCAAGAAACACAACATCTGTAAGACATCCATGTAGGCCAACAGCTATAGGAGCTCCTGTAAATGAAAATAGACTTGTAGAGCCTGTAGGAGTGCTAATAACAGCTCCTAGATCATAGGGTCCAGAGTAAGTCCCATTTTCCCAAACATCTACGACTGTAGTTGTAGAGGTTGTAACTTTCAGTCCATAATGATACCAGGTATCGGTTGTTAAGGTAAGCGTATTCATTACTACGGAGGAAGTAATAAAAGGATTAAATAGAATTCTATTGGTATTAGAATTATATTCTACACTATATCCATTGAACGAAGGTGTTATTGGATCAAATAGTCCATTAAAAAATATAATTTGCATTGTATTGGGCGAACCACTCGCTGCTTTTAACTTAATGCGAAAGAGAAGTGTAAATGTAGTTGCATTGGAAAGTAACGAAGGATACCCAATAAAAGTATCTGTCGCTTGACTAAGATTTTCATATTGCCATTGAATTGTATTGGCCCATGTTCCTCCTCCTGTGACAGCAGTTTGTCTTAGATCTACCACAGTAAATGAACGACTAGGACTTGCAAAGTCATACGGAGACACTTCATCTATGCCACGCAAATTTGTTAACAACTTTGCGTTGCGACTTAACGATCTTGGAATCCGAACAAGAGCACCCGCAGGCATTTCTTCTTAGATGGAATAAAATTGGGTGCCATCGCAAACAACCGTTGTCGCCACTCCAGGAGCAATCACTGCCTGAGGAGACGAATCGATTGTAAAATTATAGGTGCTACCAGGCATATTTTTGATGAGGACGTTCCATCCATCCAAGCTTGCATTGGCTGTGGGGAGATACACTGTTTTTCCAGTGTTTGCTTGCGTCAATAAGAAATATTTCCCTACATCATATTCGAACATTCGGATGTCAGTATTGCCTACAGACGAAACAACGACTTTGACAGGACTGTAGGTTCCATAGATTCTATTATTCATCCATAAATTAGGCAACGATGTAATTGTATTTGTGCTGGCTGTTAATTTATAATTCGAAGTGCTTGTGCTCAAGACGATAGACGTTGTAGAAATTGTGGTGAAAAGGAAAGAGCCATTTCCTATCCCTGTAACTGTAGATGTTAATTGAGATGTAGTGATACCTCCCCCACCACCACCCGTTGATACATATCCAACTGTTCCTAACCCTGTTACAGTGGATGTAAGTTGAAGCGTTGTTATACCACCTCCACCAACAGCACCAAGGGCAGTCGAAAAGGTTGACAATGTAGAATACAAACTCAATGTGCTCACATATCCTGATGTCCCCAGTCCTGCAACAGTCGAATACAAACTCAATGTGCTCACATATCCTGCTGTCCCTAGTCCTGCAACAGTTGAAGTCAAATTGACTAATGTAAGAGTCCCACCTCCTATTGCACCTAAGGCAGTTGAAAACGTGGACAATGTAGAATACAAACTTAATGTGCTCACATATGTGGCTGTTCCTAAGCCTGCAACGGTAGAAATAAGATTAGCAGTGGTAGGTCCAGTATTTGTCACTGTAACAATTCCTGTCCCTGCTCCTGGGGATAAACTTATTCCTGTCCCTGCTAAAAGTTGTGTAACACCCCCACCACCCCCTCCACCCGCTCCACCCGTAATAAAGGAGCCATTTAATAACAAGGTTGCTCCACTGACTGTTAAGCGATTTATATCGTTGTTAAACGGATCTATGAGATTGACAGTTGATGCAGTGATAAATCCAGTGCTCAGAGAGAAAGCATTGAAAGAACTTAAATATCCAGCTGTTCCCAATCCTGCCACGGTTGAGGTTAGATTTGTTAGAGTCAAAGTTCCACCTCCAATAGCACCCAAGGCAGTTGAAAAGGTCGATAGTGTAGAATACAAACTTAATGTGCTGACATAACTGGCTGTTCCCAATCCAGCTACTGTAGACAACAGCTGTGCCTTTGTAACATCACCACTTCCTCCTCCTGCGGTTGAAATATACCCAGCACTCCCCAGCCCTTGAACCGTGCTTACAATGTTGGAATTCACTATCGCAATGTCTGCATTTAATTGAACAATGGTTGCACGAGCATTAATCAAACCTGTCAATGTATAGAACTGTTCACCTGTAGAGATAGCTAAGGCATTGATGCTGGATAGGACAGATGAGAATTGAAGTCCTGACGAAGACGACATGGAGTTGATGGTTGACTGAAAGACCCCATTTTGAACATACAAACTACTGACTGTGCTGAGTGAACTAGGATACGCCCCATATGCAGCATTACTCATAGCCAAATATCCTTGACTAGTAAATGTGCTAATCGTAAAAAAGACTGAATTTGTAGTCACATTTGTGCTGAGTTGTATATCATTATATCCTGCAAATCGTAACAATGTGGAAGGAGATGTCGCAGTGATATAGTCACCCCCCCATGTCGTCAATGACGAGGTTATAGTGGATGATGCTGCGGTCACCTTGAGTTGATTAAATCCATAGATTCCTGTTGAAATTGTCCGAACAGTATTGCCTGTTGCACCAATAAAGAAAGTATTTGTTCCAGGATCAGCTCGGAGTTGAATTCCATTTTCCCCAGCAAACGTCACAGAAGGATCCAATTGATTATTCTGGAATGCATACACTGAATTTTCACCACTGATATCAAATTGACTAAAGGCTTTGGCATACATTGTAGTCTGATTGGAACCTGCGGAACCATTCACCATTCCAATGCCTTCTCCCGCAAACAATCGGAATCTATTATAACTTAAATCTGCCGTATAGGTTCCAGCACTTGTAATGATTTCATTAAACGAAGGATTCATGCCAAGAGTGCTTGGAACGGCCCAGTATGTGCCACCTGTTCCATCTGCTGTAAGCACTCGGAGAGCAGGAACATTACTATTTCCAGGATTTTTGGCAAAGACTGTTCTTAATGTTATACTGTCGGTATCATATGTGCGTCTTGATGATGCCATCCCTATTCAATTATGGTAGATTCTGGATGGACAAAAAGACCGAATTCGTGGATCCAAATCGGACTGTAACATCTCCACTAGTAAATCCATTTGTCAAGTTGGATGTTACACTGTCGGGTAAATTATGCACTAATGTGTAGTCATAAGCATATTTATTTTTTATTAAACTTCCTGGAAGTTGAAGTTGGATGGGTTGTTGGTATACATTGCCAAATCCAGAGGTTGTTGTTCCTGCATACACCCAACTGGAGGCTATATTGTTTGACAAGTAGTTAGGCCCATAGGCCAACATACTGCTCATGTTTATCAGCAGATATGCTGATGCTCCCGTATTTAATCGTGGGAAGACAAAGGTGGGATAAAATTCAAGATTAATTTGTGTCGTATCCAAAATATAACTGGAAAATTTATCTAAGGATACCTTGGCAGTAGAAAAGAACAAATTTGTTCCCAGTGTTGCATCAGGATATCTTACTGGAACAACCGTTCCATTGGATCCTGCATAGGTGAGTGAGGACAAGGCAAAGGTGCTTAAGAACACAACTTTAGATGCTGAGGAAACTACAGTTGTCCCTCCAAAAATATTGAGTGTTCCTGCATTATCTATGTAAAACGTTGTTTGAAGATTTGTGCTTAATCCTGCAGATGTGCTAACAAGAGCACCTGTGCTTACATAGCGTGATGTATCCAAAATCCAGGATGTTGTGCTCACGAGTTGCGATGTGCTGACATAATTGACTGTTCCTAATCCTCTCACAGTGCTTGTCAATTGGGAAGGAACAATAAATTGAGGGACAAGGGTGCTATAAAATGTGCTAAAGGTATTCGTTGAAAGTCCTTGCACTGTGCTCACCAACTGAGAGGAAGAAATATATCCAATTGTCCCTAATCCAGTCACTGTGCTGGTCAATTGGGAAAGAGGCAATACGCCTGCAGTGGTGCTTACTAAAGCTCCTGTGCTAACAAACCGCGAAGGATCCAAAATCCACGAGGTTGTGCTGACAAGTTGAGATGTGCTGACATAATTAGCAGACCCTAATCCTTGAACAGTGCTAACTAACTGTGCTGAGCTGATATACCCAAGAGTTCCTAATCCAATCGTTGTGCTGGTTAATTGAGGTGAATAGATTCCACTCGAGATATACGCTTGTCCTAACACACTTGATAAGGAAGATAATCCAAAGACTAGAGACGATACAGTTGTAGACAATGAACTCAAATTAGTTCTTAGTCCATCAATTGTGCTGGGCAAATATCCAATGCCCGCCCCTGCAGTGCTCAAATTCGTAAATGGATTTAACCATACAAGTCCCCCTATGCCATCCGTAGTCACCACATAGTTTGTTGAAATAGGCATATTTGTGTCAGGGTCTAAGGCAAATAGGGTCCGAAGAATAAGCATCTCCGTATCATAGGAGTGTCTCAGTGTTGTATTGAGATCCATACGGCACTTCTCTTCGGAACTTAGAAGAGATATTTAAGCACACATCATATAGAGATAAAACAGGATGACTGCAGGTGGAGGCTTACTTCAATTGGTCGCCCGAGGAAAACAGGATGTTTTTCTGACCGGAAATCCACAAATTACCTGGTTTAAAATGGTCTATAGACGGTATACCAATTTTGCATTGGAAAGTATGCCCATGTATTTTGATGGTGATCCAGATTTTGGTAAACGTTTATCATGCCTCATTCCTCGTCGTGGTGATTTGCTCGGTCCTATTTTTTTAGAAGTGACACTTCCAGCCCTTACCTTGGCAGGAACAACTGACCCCGTCTCCTATGTCAATGCCATTGGACATGCACTCATTGAAGAAATTAGTCTTGAAATTGGCGAACAAGAGATTGATAAACAAACAGGTGAATGGATGGAAATTTGGTCGAACTTAACTACAACAGAAGACCTGAAATTTGGATTCTATGACATGATTGGCAAAGTCGATGGGTATATGCCTCCAACCTTGTATGGTCCTCTCAAATTGTATATTCCCCTTCGTTTCTGGTTCTGTAAAAATCCCGGACTTTATTTACCATTACTTGCTCTTCAATACCATCCCATTCGTATCAATATCACGCTGAAACCTCTCCAAAAACTTTTCTATACAACAGAACTTGTGACAAACTGTGATACTCTTGCTGTGAATACAGCCAAAATCACAAATATGCAACTCTGGGGTGATTATGTTTACTTGGATGTAGATGAACGCCGTCGCTTTGTTAGCAACACCCATGAATATTTGATTGAACAAATTCAATATACACCGAGTATTGGTTTGCCCGAATCAGGCTCACAATTCCAGTGCCGTGTGGAATTTAATCATCCTATCCGAGAATTTGTTTTCATCCTTCAACGCAATATCATGGAGAGCTATCATGAATGGTTTAATTATAGTAGCTTACCCATATCTCAAGTGGGTGTCCGCCGTGATTTATTGAGTCGTGCTATTCTTCAATTGGATGGACAAGATAGATTTGAAGAACGGGATGCAGGCTATTTCCGATTGGTTCAAGCTTGGCAGCGGCATACTGTCATTCCAAATGAAGATTTTATTTATCTCTATAGTTTTGCTCTTCGTCCTGAAGATTTACAACCGACAGGGTCTATGAATGCTTCTCGTATAGACAGTATTGTCTGGCAGCTCACAACCGATCAGACTACAGTGCCTCCAAGAGGCAACTGTGTCACACGGATTTACGCGACCAATCACAACGTCCTTCGTGTTGTGGATGGTTTTGGAGGATTGCTCTTTACAATCTAAGCTCTTTGTAGAATGTCAGGATTTGACGATGCAGCAGGACGTGGTTCAGCTGTAAACAATGCTAATGATGAAAATCTGGAAGATGGCTCACCTGCTAGTCTGGTAAGAGAAGCATCAAGTCTCTTAGAACTTGCACGTAGAAGAAAGAACAATGCGAATGAGGGTAACATTCATCAAATTATGAATGCATACCAAGAAGCTCTTCTTCAACATCGAAATACTCTAAGAACTGCTCTTGAAGATATTGGAATTCAAATGGGAGGACGGCGTCGCAAATCTCGCAAAACAAGACGCAGATAAATTCATTGCTTGCAGGTGTAAAATCACCCAAAAGCAAAGAATGCCATCAAGTAGCAATGAGCACAGACGTCTCACAAGAAAAACCCAAATTCACCCCTGAACCTTCTCAAGGTGATTATTGGGGAGGTCACATGATGAGTTTCTCCACATTCCGTTTCCTTACAATCGCCTTGGGATTGTTTGGTATAGACCATCTTGCTCTCCGATCACCCTTTACGGCGTTTTTAAAATTTCTAATCAATATCTTCTTTTATGGTGCATGGTGGTTTTATGATATTATTCAAGTATTTGTAGACGAAGATAATGTTTCTAAATATGGATTATCAACACCTTGGGGACCACGTGGACATGGGTTCCGTTTTTTCAAAGGTGTCACGGATAAAAAAACAAATGAATACCCCAATCCATCTCCCATTGTGAATGGAAGTAGCACAGTCCTCTATATTTTTTATGCTCTTTCAACAATCTATTTCTCATTTTTGGGTTTGCCTTCTTTCTTTGCAGGCGACTACATTGGTGGTGTTCTGAAGCTCATTTCACTTGCTTTCATCATAACATTCCCTATTTACATGTTTACTGGCATTTATGAGCATTTTACAAGCGGTGGCATCGAAAAGGAAGGAGTTCCACGCACATGGCCGATTGTTACTATTTTAAATAATTTCATATTCCATGACCCTGAAGACAGATATCCTGCTGTTAATATGTTGAGTCCAACGGAAAAAGAAAATCAAATGAAAGTCTACAAAAAACATTTGGAAGAGTATCAAGGAAAGCAAACTACAAAGAAGCCTTTTACAACACTATGGGAAGCGGCCTATGGATGGGCGACAGGACCGTTGAAAGTGTTTGAATTAGCTGGAGCCGCCAGTAAGACAGCGGAAGCAGGAGCTCAGGTCACACAAACAACTGCAAAGGCCATGAATAAAATAGTGGAATCAAATCCTGAGAAATTACTTCCAGGAGGGTCCTGTCCAAAACCTGAAGAGGGCAAAGAACCCAATGAAGCAACTCCCCTAATGAAAGGAGGGGGATTGTTCCAATTTACAAGTCCTGAAGAAAGTATGTCTACAGGATTTGATGTGCTTATCATGGGCGGTATTTTAACTTTAATTCTGGGAGGGTTCGCTGTGGCAGCCTTCAGGAAAATACCCTATCCTAAAAGAAACACAGAAGATGAGTATCCCCGAAAAACCTACGACCGAGATGATGCTCCTCCAAAACCAGGAGCAGTTTGAAGTGCTATTAGGAAGAGCCCCGACGGACCAACCAATTCCCAACTTCGCTATTATTTACTTTACAGCCGCATGGTGTAAAGCGTGCAAACGCCTTGACTTGAAACAAATTGTAGATACTGCCTCTACAGCCACATGGTTAAAATGCGATATAGATACAAATGATTACACAGCTGGATATTGTGGTATCAAATCTATTCCAAGTTTTTTAGTTCTTAAAGATAAAAAAGTTGCGGGTCAACTCCAAGACTCTCGCACAGAAAAAGTGGTAGAATGGCTAAAACGATTTGTAGAATAGAGACAGATGAATGCTGATATAGTAATCCTTGGAGCAGGCATAGCAGGCCTTCGCTGTGGTATTGAATTACTACGCAAAAGACCTTCTTTACACATTGTTATTCTAGAAAAATACAATTACACAGGTGGACGTGTTGTAACGTATCATAAAACACTAGAAGACACGAAAGGAAAATGCTCTAAGCTGCAGTGGGAGAATGGAGCAGGACGGATTCATAAAAGTCATAAAAAAGTCTTAGAGTTATTTCGTAAGTATGGACTTCATACAATCCCACTTGATGATAAACTTTCTTATGAAGAAGATGGAATCCTGACTCCAAATATTTTTGCCGATACAATGCGTCTTTTAACATCCGCTGTGGAAGCATTACCAACGGAATATTTGAAAACACATACATTACGACAAATTCTTGAACATATTTTGGGAAAAGCAGAAACAGATGCACTTTGTCTGCAATTTCCCTATCGTGCTGAAATGGATACCCTCCGGGCAGATATTGCCATAGAATCATTTCGTGATGAAATGGGAACCTATTCAGGATATGTTGTTGTGCAAGAAGGTTTGTCTGCATTGATTCAGGCAATGGTCAAAGATTTTGAAGAAAAAGGTGGAACCATCCTTTTGGGTCAGGAAGTGAAAAATATTGAAAAAAATGGCTCTTTAGTTCTCGTTGAAACAAAGACAACTGCAGGCAATGTTCTTTGGGAAGCTCCCTGTGTGATTTCAACTCTTCATAGTGAAGCTTGTAAAGAAATTCCCTTTTTTAAGTCATGGAAGACTCTTGACTATCTTCAAATGGAACCTCTTGTTCGCACGTATGCAGTCTTTCCTGTGGACAAAGGCAAAGCTTGGTTTGCCGATCTCCCCAAGTTAGCCAGTTCAAGTCTGCTTCGCTTCTTCATTCCTATGAATTCATCATGTGGAACAGTCATGATTTCCTATACTGATGGAAAGGATGCCCGAAAAATTCTGCATATTTTGAATACAATAGGTGAAGAGAAACTAGGGGATATACTTGTAGAGCAGGCCCGAAAAAGTTTTCCACAAAAACAGATTCCTGATCCTCTTTTCTTCAAAGCTCATCCTTGGACATCAGGATGCACTTATTGGCTTCCAGGAAACTATGATCCTTATGAAGAGTCTAAAAAATCCCTCAAACCTTTTTCTGATGTAAATCTTTATTGCTGTGGTGAAAGCTTTTCCACCCGCCAAGCTTGGATGGAAGGAGCCTTAGAACAAGCGGATTTGCTCCTTTCCACCTATTTTTAGTCCTCTTCCTGCCGCTGATGCTGTCGCTGCTCCTCATCCTCCTCATCCTTCTTCGTATAATACACATGCCGAAGACCATACCTCCTTTGGCACTTCTCCAAAAACAACTGACAGTCGCGGCACGGTGCAGAATTTCCAAAATACTTCTTGCCTGTCATACGATTCTGATGAATCCGCATGACATACAAGTCACATCCCTTCAGTTGACTAATATCACCGAACTCCTTGATGACATTTCGCTCGGCATGAATGGTAAAGTTTGAAAATCCACATCCCTGTGACCGAGACCCTAGGCGATTAGACGCTGTAGCCAGAATCTTCCCCCGTCGGACCAGCATCGCAATGTGGAAACTAATCATATCTGTCTGTCTCAGACGCATTGTATTCGGGTCCATGAGGAACTGCTCCACCAATGCATAGTCACTTTGACGCACGGGTCTGGCCATGATGTTGGATGAGAAAGAGGATGTGACTGACCTAGTGGGTTATTGTGTTTCAATTTTACGCTCCCTGCGTTTTCGCAAATACAAGTACATGTCTGGATGAAATCCCTTGGGTCTTGAATTATCTCCTGAATGCATATCAAATGTCTCATAGTAACATGGATTCGTCGGTTTCTCTTTCAAAAAAATTACACTGCTGTATGGATTCATCACATAGCGTGCTGGGGGTTCAGGGTCAGATATAAGAGCATCAACGGGGATGCGGAGAATATTGCGTAACCATTCTGAAGTATCAGCTCCTCCAAAAATACGTTTCGACCATTCAATATCTTCACCCATCCCCCATATACGTTGCTCATCTAGAGGATGTTGCAGAAAAAACTGACGCTTTACCATAAAAAAATTTCCAGGCACATACATCCCTTTCGGATTGCAGTAATCGTAGGGAAATAAGACATTCCCATAAATGGGATCGTTCGGCAGTCCCATCCAATCCATGGCCCGTTTCCCATTGCACTCTTCCATACGACACATGGCGACATCCCAGTTTGGCATTTCCTTTTGGAACTGCAAAAACCCTTGATACCATCCTTCTTTCAATTTTACATAATCATGAAGGAAGACAATTATATCATAGGTGGCAAGTTTTGCAAGGATATTTTTCTTTTTTGTAATCCACATGGGAACTTGAGTTTCTGGAAATTCATAGATTCTTGTATGTTCCCGAGCAGTTGCAAAAGAGCCAATCACAAGTATTTCATACTGCGGAATCTTTTCTTTTGCAATGCTATCTATAATTTGATTTATAAAAGAGTCTTGATTCCCTCCTGTAATAATTCCAAACGTAATCATACAAATAAAATATAGAGAACCTTTAGAATGGCAAATATTCAAGTCGGTGAAGTCGAAGTCCAGGCTGGACGTTATCAAGTGATTTTACGCAGACTAGGCCCTGCAGTTGGAATGGGTGAAGGTGAAGCAGCCCCTCAACAAATGAATAATCCAGGAGGTGGTGGTAAGAAAGGGAAGAAGGCCAAGAAGGCCAAGGGAACACGCAAACTCAGCCCCTACATGAAGTTTGCTCAGGAAGCTCGTCCAAAGATTCTCAAGGAAAATCCCGAAATGAAGTCTGATATTATTGGAGTAGGACGTAAGATTGGTGAAATGTGGCGTGCACTATCCGATGATGAAAAGGCCAAGTATTAGATTATCGCAGGCTCTGAGTAGCCAATTGGTCTGCTCTATGATTTCCATCAAAGGGAAATTCTGATTTTAATGCTGTTTGGTGTGCTCTTACATGTTGAAGAGTCACACGAGGCATCCTCATCAAACGTTCATAAATAGGTTTAATTAAATCAATGTTTTGAATCAATCCTCCATCACTCTTTTTCCAATTGTTTCGTCTCCATCCTGGTGCCCATTTTGTTAAACAATGAATACTATATTCTGAATCAGACCAAATCTTGTAACCTGTGTAACCATTGGACCATTTCACATCATGTTGGTCAATTAAATCCAAGGCTGCCTGAATGGCTCTTAACTCTGCACGGTTGTTTGTTTGTTGTTCCGTAAGAGGTAGGCGAACACTCATATCATATCGTGGGTCTTTATACACATGCACACCAAAGCCTGCTTTGGCATTCCGTTTTCCGTTGTCGGAACAGGCTCCATCTGCAAAAATATGAAAGGGATTGGAATACGTCTGAACAGACACCGGTGTAACACGTAGTTCTTCTCGCTTTTGAGTTCCAACCATCGGTTCTAAAATTGCTTCGGGCACTACTTTGGCGGAGTCTGTTTTATCAGCTTTAAAATATTTATCAAGAAAACTCTTTACGGACATCTCTATAGATGGATAACCATTTACTGTTAAGCCTGTTCCACATTTTTGCAGTAGTTCCGTTTTTCTTGTATATAGCACTAAGTCGTGCCAATACAACGTATACGGTCTATAAGATAGCCTTTGTAGTGGGTATCGTAATAACATTATATCATGGATATAAGGCTCTTCTTAAGTTCCGTGCAGGTTCCCAAAGTCTCTGGGTAAATCTTATTCATTTGTTGTTCATTGGGCCCTTGCTTATCTATATTGGCTTCATGGAACAGCAAACTCCCCGAGCTGCCTATGAACTCTTAGCTATGTCAGGATTTGGTGCAGGAGGCTACCACATTTATCACTTAATTATGATGCTCAATGTAGTTGAAAAAAATGATTAAATTGCTTGGTGAAATATCCTCTTCTTTCTTACATTTGAACAACAGGGAGACGATTATGGTCTTCTAGACATTTGAGAATATGATAATGATAGGAAGTTCCACTCTTAAAATCTTTCTGACAACATGAGCATCGGTATAATTTCGTATTGTCAACATCCATAATTTCAAGATGTTGATTTACAACATTGGAATAATGTTTCCGAGCTTTGTGGATTTCAAGATTTCCACGAGTAAGAGATTCAAAATTGCATCCTGCACAGTCGCAATGAAACATCTCTACTTTCTGATTGAGTTCAGGATGGCGAGACGCCATGTGCGTTTCAAGAGCAAGTTTGTGAAGAAATGCATATCCGCAGGATTTACAGACATGGGAACAATCTCCAGTATGTTTCTTCTTCAAATGATAATGAAGAGTGGATGGGTTTCCATGAGGATGAGAGGGAGTCGGCTTTGGTCTAAAATTACATAGATGACACATTAGATTTCCATCTGCATCACGTTTATAACTAATGACCTCTTTCTTCTTGGTTGAGGTATCACAAGAAGTAGGGAGAGGAGTTTTTGAACATTCAATCATGGTGGTGTGCTGCTCATCCAAGGGTTTGCCCATTCAATTTTTGCGGCGACAAGGTTCATTTAAACAACCCTTACTATATACGTCTAATGCATATCTTAACCTTAGCTATCGGTAATGATTACAGAAAAGCATTATCAGAAGCACTTACATCGAAGAAATTCTATGCAGAAAAACACGGATACACATATATCCAAGGCGATGAGACCTCTTGGGATAGAGAGAGACCTATTTCATGGTCCAAAATACCGTTTCTTCTGAGTTATTTACAACAAATTCCAGAGAATGAACTTGTTTGGTTAAGTGATGCAGATGTCCTGATTACAAATCCCGAACTTGATTTTGAACAGCATGTTGTTCCTCTTTTACCCAATAACAAAGACATGCTTATGACGTTTGATTCCTGTGGACATGTGAATGCAGGGAATATCCTTATGAGAAATACTGCTTGGGTGCGTGGCTTCTGGAAACGGGTCTATGACCAGACGGATTGTATTTATCATATCTGGTGGGAAAATGCAGGTATTTTAAAACTCATGGAAACAAATTCTTCTGACCGCGAACGGATTGAAATTACGGGTGACTGTAAACGGTTTAATGCGTATCTTATGGGGCTTCCAGGAGCTCCTCTTTGGGAACCCGGTGATTTCCTCGTTCATTTTGCAGGAGTCTACGACACTGAAAAAATGAAGTCTTTGATTACTGAAATTCAGCGAGGAGTTGTTCCTCGCCTCTCTATGATTTAATTTCTAGGCTTGAAGTATAGAAATGCCGAACCAAACTCTTAAGAATAAGAAGAAGCATCAGAATCAACAACAGAATCAACAGCAAAACCAACAACAGCAACAAGGTGGTGCTATGATGGCTGTTGGCTCGAAGTCTCAAGTCTGGCACGGAACTGCTAGACACACTTCCGGTGGTCTTACTAAGAAGGATTTGATGAAGACCAAGAAGGGTCGTATCGTTTCCAAGCGTAAGCACGCCGCGGGTCTCAAGGCTCTCAAGCAACTCAAGAAGTCTGGATATGTTGCCAAGAAGGGAACGTTTAAGCTTTTCAGAAAGCAGTAAGCTAAACATTCATTGATATCTATACAATAGAATCAAATGAATAGTTGTCCATGTTCTGTTTGTGGTGAAGCTGGTCATCATCCTCGTCGTTGTCCAACTCTTAGCTCCCCTCTTGAAGTAGGATTTTACAAACCTTCTGGAGGATATAGACCTTCTGATGATGATGAAGAGGAAAAGGCTTGTATCAGTAGATGTGTTGGAGTGCAGAAGTTTCACTGGCAAGTTTTGCCTTTGCCACACTCGGTCTCTTGGTGGGCCTTTACACAAACTTCAACGGGCGATTGTTACTCATTGGCTACGTCTTTTCCTTTATGCAGTTTGTCGAATACAATCTCTGGAACAATTTAGACAATCCAGCAGGCAATCGCTTTTGGTCTATGATGGGGGATGCAACCATTTGGGGTGAAATTTTAGCTTCTATCAATCTTTTGACCAATCCTCTTCAACGCAATACAATGTTTGGATTAGCAGGTCTCCATTTTGTTTTATCTGAACTTTTGTTTCCAGGCAATCGGAAATTTAAAACAACAGTGGGACCTTCTGGACATCTGAGTCATGATTGGTATCCGAATACACCCCTCGCAAGACTCAATGCAGCATTTATTATCTTGCCTTTCTGGATGCAGGGATATACATCCTTTGCTTGGTTCGTGACCCTGACATTCCTCTACAGTGCTTACATGTATCATTCCAAAGGAGAATTTTCCAGTATGTGGTGCTTCTTTGCTCTGGGCTTCTGGTTGCTTGTCATCTTTCAAGGTATTAAAAAATAAATAAATGTAGAAAGAAGTCTTCTATGCCTCTTCCTATTGATGTTTCAACAGAAAATGGAAAAATAGAAAATTTTATTGGAGCTCCGGTCACTGAATTTGATGTGAATTCTGATAGATTATGTGTTCATACCTATAATTATTTTAAACCTGCAATTCTTGATTTCTTCGCAATGGCCAATGATCCCAACCATCCTGAACATATTGGGCGGCTTCGAACGATTTTAAATACATTTCGCGTGAATCCACGATATGGTCTAACTTTTCTGGAAAAAGCCGCAAATAAACATCTTATTCCTGGAGGTCCCTTTGATGAAGATTGGGTCCAAAAATGGATAGATGACATTTTTCCAAATGAAGCATCACTGAATCAATACAAATTATCGGTTGTCATACAAGGTGGAGAAGCCGTGAATTTTTACACCGATTATAAATACGAAAATGTTCCGACACACGATGCTGATACGCGTGTGCTGGCAGGAAACTATTTTAATTATTTAATACCTTTGGCATCAATGACAACTCCTGAACAACAAACCGCCAAAGAATATATGCATAAATATCGTTTTTTTCTTGCAGTTGGTTTAGAAACTGCCTTGGAGTTATTCGATATAGACGCTCATGCACAGACTTCAAATTCAGAAGCTCCAGGAGAAACGTATCTTGCAAAATGGATAGATAACTATCAGAACATACGGTTTACTGTAATTTCTACATATTCGGGACATTTGTATAGAGAATATATTGATATTGAAAGCTATGACATTACAAATGATTTTATGATACAATATTTGACTTGTGTTAAAATAAAGATACGGAATATTGTAACACATACTACTAAAACGTGCGGCATTGTGGATTTATTTTGTCCCTTCAAACGAACTGCGGATGATGATGATGAATTTCGTGTAGGTCAAGCTGATAATATTTTCAGATATTTTGCAACAAATCAAGCCAGTAGCATTTTAAATCCGAGTTCACCTCCTGTTCCTGAGGGGCATGTTCCCTCTGTAAATCTTCGGTTAAGTATTCCACCAGCGATTCCTCGGGTTGGAGACAGAAGTATTTCTATTCGGTTACTTCCACACGGATATACACTCTTTGAACAATTTCGTATGTTATTTGTCAGTGACTGTCTTCAACGACATGGTTATCCTCATAAATTTCTAAAATACAAACAAAAAATTACTGCCATGATGAGCACACTCTTAAATCAAGAAATTTCAGAAAGTATCTTTGAAAATTGTTTAACAAAAAAAACAAAAAATGTGCAGTTAATGCCAGTTCTTTCAGGAGGCAATCAACTCATGGTCGCCCCTATGCAACCTATCCAACCTATGCAACCTAAATTTGAAGGTAAAGCATCGTCTATGAACCTTAAACCTATCATCGAGAATATGCAAGAATCTGTCTCCACAAAGCCCCAACCTTTAGAGATTGTCGTAGAAAATAATGAAATTAAAGATATAAATGAAAGAAAGGAAAATACCAATGAAGTAACTTCTGTTGTAGATGAAGTTCCAACGGAAAATGAAGAAATAACAGACTCCCCACCTTTAGTAGAGAGCCCTGAGGAATTACGTCAAGCTCGCCTGTATTCAAAACAGTTAGCTGCGGAAAAAATAAAGTCTATTCTCAAGAAAGAAAAATTTATAATTCCAAAGATGGGAACTCTCACTAAAGTTCAACAAGCAGGATTAATGGATTATCTTAGCTACTTATTTCCTGAAATGTCAGAGTTTAGTCTTCCACTCCTTCCTGATGAATTTGAGGATAATACTCCTCCTTCCTCTAACCGTCAAATAAAGACTGGAGGAAAACGAAGAACTACCCATCGAAAGAAACGTCGTCATGCAGTTCACACCACCTATCGCAAGTAAATTTGAATAAAAAAGCTGCTGAAGTAGTCACAAACCCAAATATGTCTGAATTCAAAGTTGGTGATACAGTAACCTATGAACGGTGGGATGGCGAAGAGGGACGCAGTTATGGATGGTTTCTAGCACAGAAAAAAGCAAAGATTGTCTCCATTTGCTACAAGTTAGACAATGGAGACATCATGGAAGAAAGCAAGCTTGTAAAGGTGGTGGAGTCTAAATCAGAACCACCAAAGACATCTCAGAATGGACCTACAGGCTGAATACAAAGACTTCTTTGAAGGACTCGGTGACGTGGGAACCTATACCTATAAATTCTTTGACTTGTTCAAAGTCAACCTAGGAAACGGAGAAGATGAGAAAGGCAACAAGTTAGTGAAAGGTCTGCATTGGTCCAAAGATACATCCGATGAGGAGCTTACCGACGAACAATTAAAAGAACTCAAGACTTACTTGAAACAAGTGAAGTCTTGGATTCGTAAAGAACAAACAAAACTGAAGGCATCGGAGTGTCGTCGCAAAATGTGGTTTTTTCTCCAGAAACTTTTGGAATATGGAGCATTTACACGAGGAGAACGTCGTGAGATGATTCTCTGGATGGACAATTTTAATTTCTTGATGGGTGTGAAAATAGTGGATGAGGAGGACTAATTATTTTGCAGCACAAATTCTATCTGCTAATTCACGCAAAAAACTTGCAGCTTCTGTCATATCAAATGGTTCTGATGAACCTTCGCCTTCTGCGATATCATACCAATACAAATGTCCTGATTTTTCTGATTCTCCTAGGGAGGACCAGACAAGTCCAGCTCGTGCAGCCCGTAATTCAGGTAGGACAGAGGGTAAATTAAAATGAGAAAGTTTAGCAGACCCCATTCGCGGCATTAATACATCCTCGATTTTTGTTTTGTCCAATCCTCCTGTAAAGAAAATAGCATCCCAATGTTGCTGGGGTTTATTATTTCCAAATCCTAGAAACGTAGTGTCTTGCACATGAAGTTTGCTCATAATGACAGGAGTTGGCTCATCTCCCAACCACACAATTCGCAAAGGTTTAGCAGCATTGGCGATATAGGTCAATGCCAAACGTAAATCTAGGGGGTCTCGCACTTTAAACACCGCATCCCATTCAATCGTTAGACACCATCGCGGAAGATGTTTACGAGTATCGGCAAGAATAAGAACACGTCGTCCACGTCCTAGCAATTCCTGGTCTAAGACATGAAGTCTGTTCGGGAGTAAATGTTCATCTCCCACAATCCATAGTTTCTGACCTTTTAAAGAGCTTCCAAAGCCCTCTACGCGAACAGTGTCCATATCTATGAGAAATCATTCTCTCTATTTCTTGTGTTTTTCCGCGTTGGCAATCTGTTTGATCTGTTTTCTGGTTGAGCAACGTTTTCGCATATGAAGTATCTTCGAAAGAATCTTATCAGTAGTTCGGAAGTTTTTTCGTGTATCTTTCATAATCTTACTTACATCACTATATCCTTTCTGCTGAATCGCAATATGAGGATAGGTTGCCCAACTTCGTAGATTTACACGCATAAAACAGTCGGGACAATGACCTTTCTCTATCATGGATATAAGTTTGTTATAAGAAGTATACTGTGCAAGGACAAAATGAGCGGACCATGATTTTATTTGAAATAAGGGTGGCTTTTCCAAAATACGACATGCGTTTGTGACATGAACACTGCCTCCATTAAAGACGTCCCATTCAGCCCTACGTTGCCATAAAAGAGGAAGCAATTGTTCAAATCGTTCTTTTCCATTTTTTTGAAAGAGACAGTCATCTTCCAAAATCACAACCCACGGATAGTTTCTTTTTTTTGCGATTTCATAACATTTCTTGAAACTTGCTGACGCACCTTTCCAACCTGGCTCCATTTTGATAGCATCCACTCTTTCATAGGAAAGTCCTAAACCATCCAATTGTTCAGAAATTTGTTTCCATCGGTCTGTTCTTTCTTTTAAATTAATCACAAGGATGGGAGGAAACTGCATCCCTTCTATCAGAGCAAATAGAAAAGGATTTCTGAAGTTCTTCTTTTGTATAGTTTGCTCGCTCAGGCATCATACACAAACTCCCTCCCAACAAAGGTTTTCCAGGATAACAAATCACAAGGCCTTTGTTGGTCAAGACATAATCTTCTTCTGTATGATAAAACACATGAATATCCAAGGCCCGTTTGCCTGCTTCTTGTAATAAATATTCAAAGGTCTTTCCATCTTTGGCATGAATCAGACGTTTTTTACAGCAGGCTAACCATTCAAGTGTAATTTTGTATTCGGGTTTATCATGCCCTAACCACAAATTGTTCTCATGATACCAGACATCCACTTCTACACGATATCCTTGGATGGACCTTTGAATTAAGATACCAAAGTTATTTTCCAGTTCTTTCTGAGCACCAGATAAATTTCCTCTATGGCAAACATGTTGAAAGACAGGAACCGCAAAATAGTCATCCCGTTCGTCCTCTTTCATACGATAACTCGCCTTTCCTATTGTCCACCGATTCACTCGTAATTCTCCAAACACACATTCAGACCATCGTTCTACTTCTTTTTCAAGTTTCACTAATGTCAATGCATCAGGCTGCTTTATCCACCGAAGCACGGTTGCATGAAGAATATTATTGAAATACGGGATGTCACACGGCAATTCATTATTTTTAAGAGCTTGAGCAATTTCCTCACGTAACCTCATGAGTTTGTCTTCTTCATCACAGTAACCTGCTAGAGCAAGGCCTGTCGGTGTCCACACCAATCCTCTATACGTTATCCATGGAGCAAAATTACTCTGAGCAATCACATCAGCAACACACGCCATTGCTTGGAGCAATACTTCTTCTGCGTGAGGGAAGGAATCGAACTTGATGAATTGAAGAAGTGTTTGATGTAAAAGACCTTCAGACTGATAGGGAATGGGTTTATACAGACATGCGGTATCACCGAGAAGTGGTTTGAGTTTCGTATAAAGACGTTGAAAGGACGGTTGGAGAAGCCAATTGCCTAACCCATACGCTGCATAACAGCGGCCTTTGCCGACATCAGAATTTATCACAGGTTTTGTCTTATACCAGATGTTTCGCATATTCATTTCTTCATACACAGCTTCCATTTACACCGTTTCCTTAAGGTATTCCCTACGAAACGTCTCTAAGTCGGCAGGCACACCCAATCCCCACATGCCTGAACAGAGTTTTACACGCACATGATGATCATCCGCAATGCTCTCATTGTAAACAGGACAGACATAGAATTCATTCTTTACACGAATATTTTTGCTAATCATCTGTTTTGCATACTGCACAAAGTGTCTTCCCTTTTTCCAACCATACAGCCCTACTGTCGCATACGGTGAAATCCATTTTTTCTCTTGCACTTCTGTGACAAGCCCTTCATCTGAGACTTTGGCATAGGACCACTTCAAATCATACGGATCGGGTTGGTAGAAGGTTAAAATGGCCCCATCGTAGTTCGGATTCAACAGACATTTGTAAAAAGTATCAGCATTCCATTCCAAGAACTGGTCTGAATTAATGATTAACAAAGGGTCATCATTGTTGATTTCTTTTTCAGCCAGCAATACAGAGCAGGCTGCACCTTCCGTTAATCCATCGGTCGTATGATAGGTATAACTCACATTGGAAGGCACATCCCAGAATAACTGGTCTATACTATTGCCAGCCACATGAGAACTTCTGACGATAAGGTGAAATTTCAACTTGTAATGGCCCTGCGGGATATTCTTTGGAATCATATTTTCTATCACCCACTGAATCATGGGTTTTCCACCCACGGGAATAAACGGTTTCGGAACTGTGTATCCTGCTTCTTTAAAGCGTGAACCCTCTCCTGCCATGGGAATCACCACATGAAACGTCACAGGTTTTCCGAACGGTAATGTTCGCGGATACACTTCTCCTCGCTTTTCAATGCCATATAACGTTTCACGCAACAGCTCCAGATTTGTATCTTCTGCATCCTCCACTTCTAAGACATGTGCTCCAGTTGCATAGGCTGCTTCACGGCCGACCTTACTGTCTTCTACAATCAAACAGCCTGTAGGTATCAGAAAACATTGTTTCATAGCCAATTCGTATATTTCGGGAGATGGTTTTGGATTGACCACATCCTCATTACTGTAAGTGGCTTCAAAGAACTCCTGAATGCCCAACAATTTCAATGTCTGGTCAAGTGTCTTGCGGACGGAATTGGAACAACAAAACAGACGAAATCCTTGGTTATTCAGCGTAATCAACATCAGACGGAGACTTTCACGAGGTTTGATTGTGGTAGGGAGACGGTGTAGGGTCAGGGCTTGTTTTTTTTCAAACAGTATATCTCCCTGTGCAGAAGTGATCCATCCTAGTTCAATGCACTTCTTGACTTTGAGCTTCGTTGACAATCCATCAAATTCTTTCTCATGCTCAGACCAACTTAATGTTTTGGAGGGATCCACGGTAAGAAGTGCATCCCGAAAGGTCTCATAATGAAGAACACGTGAATTTACCAAAACACCATCTAAATCAAACAAAATCGCCTTGATAGGATGCATTCTAGAATACTAAATATCCTCCGTATTTAGATGAACCGCAGTTGGCAACTTTATGGAACAGCTGTTTTACTTCTTATCTTGTTTGATTTACCGTGGCTTTTTTTAATCGGTGAAACTGCACAAAAACTTATATTACGTATTCAAGGCAGTGACCTGAAACTCCGTTATGCTCCTGCCCTCGTTGTCTATTTGGCCCTCGCCTACCTCGTGACCAAGACAGAATCTCCCATGGAAGCTTTTAAAGTCGGTGTGGCTGTCTATGCTGTGTATGATTTCACAAACTATGCAATGTTTAAGAACTATACCCTCTCATTTGCCCTCTTGGATAGCATCTGGGGAGGTATTTTAATGGCCTTGACTCGCTTTGCATTAGATAGAATTTTCTAGACTATTCGTTCTCGCATTTGCGTTACAATATCGTGGGGTGTAAAGCAAGGAACATATTCTATTGACATAGGTTCCACGTCTAGGCAATATTCTAATGCTTCTACGAGATATGAATAATATTTCTTACTTTTTGAACAATGGTAAAACTTCGCAGTATAGTTCTTAAATTCTTTATTACAAACTGTTAATGCCGAACCAATATCAAACAAGATAGCATACGTGCATCGTCCTCCTATTTCCATATCCCATAATACATTTTTACATGTGTGATCTTCTTTTACACCAAAATTTGATGTTGCAATAATATTAGGGCAATCAGGTTTCAATACATTATTTGGCACAATAATATATTTATCTGAATATAATTTTGATAAGTTTTGAAGAACATCAATATGTTCTTCTTCTTTTGTCACAGGTCTTGTATCACTTGATGCACCAATACGGTTAAAATAAAAAATTGTTTCTTTCCCACATAGTTTGACAAATTCAAAAAAAGCATCAAGACTATATTCAGGCACATCAAACATCATATTTTTTTTTTCAATCGGTGGATACCATAACTTTGTTTCAAGCATTCCATTGAGTTGCTCAATTATTTTTTCATAAGCAATTGAAAGATATTGAGGACTACACTCACAATTCAAAGGTGCTGTCAACTCATTTAAAACACCTACCCACGTATTAATCAGGATAGTATCAGGACCTATTTTTGTTATAATAGCTCTATCATACTGATGAAACATCTCATAATACTGTAGTTTTACAGGATGCTCGCGAGGATAATCATATTCATCGAGTCGTTTTAAATTGGGTATATCTTTATAAAGAAATGATGCTAAATTTGTATGAAATATAAATTCTTGTTTTGGATTATGTTTGCAGAGATGTTTTAAAAATGGCACTGTGTAAAATATATCTCCAATTGAACAGATATTAAAAAAAATTAGTTTCATCTTGAATAACTATATAGGGTTTATTTAAATTGTTACAGAAATCGTTTCTGAAGTTGGGTAATCACTTCAATGGGTGTTTCACATGAGACATACTCTACATTGGACGTGTCCACTTCCAAACATGTCTCCAAAGCTTCCTTAGCAAGACAATAGAAGCGTGGATCTTTTGAAAGATGATAGAACTTCGCAGTATAAGTTCCAAACCGACTATTGCAGTATGTATATGCAGCACCTATATCAAATAAAACTGCATAGGTGCAGTGACCAGCAATTTCCATATCCAATAAAACATTTTCACATGTTTGTGTTTCTCTTACACCAAACAAAGATATTGGCAGTATATTTGGACAATCTGGAAGGATTGCAGCATTTGGAACTACAATGTATTTCTCTGGATAAAGAGAGGAAAGAGCAATTAAGATTTGTTTATGGTCTTCTTCCGTAGAAAAGGGTTTTGTTGATGCAGACATCCCCAACCGATTAAAATAAAAGAGAAACTCTCTGTTTGATTCCTTTTGAAAGGTTAAAAATTTTTCTATATCAAATACTGGCATT
>JACCDO010492261.1_pt1 | contig 27237 bp, 19 predicted proteins | sample 7446101 | NCBI WGS metagenome assembly JACCDO01 (sample SAMN15323440, study PRJNA562643) | freshwater metagenome | isolation source: river surface water | place: USA:Blue River Watershed | collected 2017-08-16 | reverse complement strand
TTAAAATATTATTATAATATTTTTCATTTGATTGAATAATTTGAATTATTTCATTATATTGTGTATAACCGAATTTTTTATTGTATTGTTCTAAATGTAATTTATATGTTCTCATTAAATAATTAGATGGTGAAGAATCTTTATTATCTTCATAATTTCTTAAATCACATAATCTTCTAATTTGTTTAAAATAAAATGAATTATTATTTCTCATTAACATTACAAGTGGGCTTATTTGTTCATTATTATGTAATAATATATTTGCATTATTTGTTAATAATAAATCAATCAATCGTTGATTTATATTAATTACATATTTAGTGTTCAATCTATTTGTTCCATAATAATTATCAGGATATATATAAAATTGTGGTTGAATTTGAAGTGGCTCAACGAATGAATAATTATATTTAAATAATTCATGTAGAAATCTATTTTTGCTTACATGATCTATTTTAATTTTATCGAAAGTTTCTAATTTATCTAATGATATTTTATACTTTATAGCATCTCCTGCAAATAATCTTTTCATTTCTGTAGCTAATTGGGGTTGTGATGATGTTTCCTGTAATTTCTTTTCATAATATTCTTTTGCATATATACTTATCTTTGATTTAAAATATAATTGTATTAAATCTTCAATAACTTTAGCAATTGTATAATATTTATATATATTTTCTATATCTGGATTTATTTTTTCAAAACTCGAAGGTATCTTCTTTATTATTTCTGCTTGTAGTCTTTCCTCTTCTTTATTTAATTGTGTTAATGTAGCTTTATCTTCTGGTGTAATAAAGGCTTCATGTAATTTAAGTCTTCGTATTTCAAATTGTATATTAGATAATTCATCTTCTTTTTTATTATTTTCATTAATAATTCTTTTAATTTCATTTATAACATTTACTCTATAAAATTCATAATACATATTATTAAGAGAGGGCGGTAGTTTAATATTATCATCTACTGCTTTTTTAATTTTGAATGATTCATTATATTTTTGAGGAGTGATATAGTTAGTATCTTCTAATGACAATGTTAATATAGGTATACCTGTTAATTTATCTATATCTTCAGTATTTGTAATTTGACTATTATCTGCTTTAGGTATATTATTTAAATTAATTAATTTATTAGGATCACGTTCATTATATAAGATAAATGGTGTGTCTTCTAACATATTATACATAAATGTAGGTATACTAACTGTTGTATTATCATTATCTGTTTCTTGTTCTGTATAATACAATATGAAAATAAATCCATTAAGTGAATTTAGTAATATTTCTAATTTTTTTATATCAAAAATTTTAAATGAACTTAATATTTTCATATATGAGTTTATAGGTTTGAATTTATTTTCCAGATTATCAAATTCCTCTCTATGTTTATTAACTAATTTATTATTATATAATTTAAATTTATTACAAGATTTTGTTAAATTAGAAATAATAAGATATACATCATACATATAATGATAACTAGATGATGTATAAGAAGGCTTATTAAATCCTTTTGAAATAACATATATTATTTCTGTTAATCCATTTATTATATCATTAAAAGTATTTTCCATATTAGTAAGTGTAGTAGCTACATTATAAATAGTCGCTGGTCTAAATAATCGTATATTATCTCTCCCAGTATTAAATGTATTAGGATCGCCAAATACACTATTTAATATTTCAGACGCTTCATCCCAGTCAGTCCTGTCATCCCCTTCATTTGGTTCAGGTACATTTTTTGCATCATCTATTTTATCTTGTGTATGTTGACCTTTATTAAAATTATATAAATTAACAGGCATTTTATGGTCAATATTATCTGGAGGAGGACTCTTGTAATTAATAAAATCCATACTTTCTAAAGTTCCAATATAATTTAATCCTAAATAAAAAGATTCAATATATTTTAACATAATATCACCAATATTTAATTTTATATTATCATCAAATACATTATCTATTATTTTATGTATATTATGATAATATATTTTCATGCTTGGTATAGCATTATTAATTATATATAATAAATGTTTATCAAATATATTATACTCTGGTATTTGAGATATGACACTATGTCTAAATTTCCCATTATCATTATAATAAGGGATAATACTTTCTAATAAGTCATTAGATGTAGTAATAATTTGTAATATATCTCTATTTACAATAGGTGATACTAATGAATATCTTACTTTATAAAACTCTTTAAGGGTTGTGTATTTATTTATAGCATATAATAAATTTACTATATGATGTTCTTGAGGAGGTTGTTTCATCATTTTATAATAATCTGATATTTTTTTACATAATTCTTGTCTTTTCTTTGCACATTGTATAATATTTGATTCATTATCATATATAATATATGCATCATTTAATATTTGTTTAAATAATCCTTTCATATTATCATCAATTGGTTCATCTAAAATAAGTGAGCTTATTTTATCAGTTATATATGTTGAATTTGTAAAAACTAATAAATTATCGAGAGGTTTTCCATATGGATTAATATATGTAATCATTGAATTAGCTCCATCTATATTCACTGATAATAAATAATATATCCAAGAGACTAATAATGATTTGGTTCTTAACTCATTATGAAAATTATTTAGATTCAAGGGGGTTATATATTTATAAAATCCATCTATATTATAATTTATTGGACCTTCTTGTCCATTTTCTTTAAATATATGTCTATTATATAATCCAGTTCTCATTGCCTGATGGATAGATAATCTTAGTGAATCCTTATTATTTATCATACCTGCAATTAAATATATAATTAATTCATTAATTTCAAATTCAAGATTATTTATTAATAATTCTGTATTTTTATTACATATATATTTTGATATCAGATAATATATATATTTAGGTTTATCATAATTATGTTCATTAGAAGTAATAATATTAATTAAATTCTTTTGATATTCATTACTATTTAATTTTCCAAATAATGTTTCTTTAATATCAATATCACCTAAAGAACTTGAATCATTTAATATTAGATCTTTTATATATGCTTTCATTGCTTGATCTAATTCATTATTTTCATATAAATTAATTTTTTCTAATATAAAATCTAATATATCTTCATCTGGTTCATTATCTTCATATAATTTAATTAAGCCATTTATACCATCATTATCTTCTATAATAGTGCATACACGAGCACCTCCAATAAATGTTTTATCAGATAAATCTATAATATTGTCTGCTAAATCAATTGCGTCTTTGTGTTTATAAATATTATATGATTCATATTCATCTTTATTATTATTATAATCTTCTATATTTAAAAATGTATATTTGCCTGTACTAGTATCTGTTATATCATCGTTTATATTTGTGCAAAATTCAGTAAATAAATAATTATGCAGTGCCTTACTATCTATATTAATTTCATCTAATTTATTTTCTTCAAATTCTTCAAGTTTATTTAAAATATCTTTAATTTTATCAATTAAGTATTTTTTAGAATCAGCATTTTTAATAATACCAAATGTAGTATCAGATGGATATGAATTATCTCCAATTGTATGAACATCTATATCTTCAATTGCTGTAAATTTTTTCCATTTGTTCTCAATCAAACTTTTAAATTGTGAATAATTAGAACCTAATATATCTTTTAAAATTTTAATATTATCTTTATTAGATAAATCTAATGAAATACTACTTAATTTTTCTATAAAATTTTTTATTATATTATTCTCGTCTTGTTCTGTTCCAACTGTATGTTTTAATGATTTATCTATTAATGAAATAAATGGTGATTTTTCAAGTTTACTTAATATAAGTTGTCTAGTTTCTTTCCAATCTTCTATTTTAGTAGCATTTTCATTTTTAGGAACTGGTATTAAATTACTAACAGTTGTCTTAACTTCAGGTTTAATATTACCTGCAAGTAATTTATGTAATGCTGTATTACCATAATTATCTTGATAATTAATATTTACTTCATGTGATATTAAAAATTTAACAATAGTATAATATTGTTTGCTACATGCAATATGGAATGGTGTAATATTATTACTATTTGGGGCATCTGGATTAATATTTTCATTGTATAAAAATTTAATCATATGCAATCTTTGGTTTTCACTTTTTGTTAAATCTTCTTCTAATAAAACACGATGTATTAATGTATTTCCATTAGCATCTACTATATTATATGGTATTTGTTCAATTAACATTCTTTGTTTTATCTCATTTATATTCATATTTCCAATTAAATTAAATATATCTGTAATTAATTTTTGGTCAATTTTAATAGTATTTCTATATGGTTTGTCAAAATAACTTTGTCTATCATATTTCTCTGACATATATATATTATATGATAATATATAATAAATATTATTTTAACTAAAATAATATTTATTATTTTTATATGATATTAAACAATTAATTGTTTAATTTATGCAGCCATAGTTGTAGGAACAGGTACTGCCATAGTTGTAGGAACAGGTATTACCATTTGTACAGCCATTGTTGTTGGCATTGGTGGAATCATAGTTGCCATAGTTGTAGGCATTGGTGCAGGTGTTGCCATTGTTGTAGGAACAGGTGCAACTATAGGTGTTGGCATTACGGGTATAGTAGCTGTTGGTTGAGTTGCAACAACTTGAGGTTCAGCAGGTTTAATAAAGAATGTATTTTTGCTTAAAGGTGCAAATGCATCTAAATAACTACCAGTTTTATTAATGTTAAGGTTCATTTCTTTTGGTAAAACAACATCGCCAGCTGGAACAACACCGCACATATTAAATCTAACACCTTCTTCTAAATCACGTAAACCAGAACCTTGTAATTTTTCTCTAAATGAATAAGATTGTTCAATTGTTCCTTTCATTTCTTTTAATACTTCATTATGACTTCTATAATCGGTTCTTTGACCTCTGCCGTCTGACATTAATCCAGGGCATGATGTGTATACATTATTTAAATTACTCATATATATTTTAACCTAGATATTTTATTTTAGCAAAAATCTCATTTGCTAAATCAGCTTTTTTCTTTTTTTTACCAGAATCTGTATTTATATTTAAATCATATTTTTTAGCTAATTCATATAATTCATCTAATTTTTTCTTACATAACATTTCAACTGATGTTATAATAATTAAATCATTTTGTTCTTCTATTTCACCAGTTTTTTCTTGTTCAATTACTGGTTCAACAGGTTGTTCAATTTGTTCAATTATTGGTTCAATAACTGGTTCAATTACTTGTTCATGTTGTTCAACTGGTTCAACTAGTTCAATTACTTGTTTAACCGGTTGTTCAACTTGTTGTGTCATATTAGTTATACTCTCAATCATAACTGTATCATTTTCATTTGTATTAGTATCTAATTTATCATGACTATATATATTATCATCATGATTACTATATTCTTCTACTGTAATACCATCATTTATCTCAGGTGTTTTTTCATTAGTAGTTTCTTTTTGAGGTGTTTTTTGTTCAGGTTCTGGAGGTGCTAATACTTTAGGAGGAGTTTTATTTATTTTAAGATTACCTGATGATTTTTCGATTTCAGCTAGTCTTTTATTAAGCTGTTCTATTTCTCTGTATAAAAAATATACAACTACACTTAAACCTAACATGATTAGCAATTTATAATCAAAAACTTTTGCCATTATTATAAATAAATATATTCTTGTTTATATCAAACTTATAGTTTAATTTTTTAAAATATTAAACTAAAATTAATTTTAAATTAAAATAATTTTAATTTAAACCTAAAGTAAAAATAATAAGATATGGATGGTAAAATTGTATTATTAGGGGATGATGGTATGTCGATAGAACAGGCTAGTTTATTTATAAGTAAATTAAAACGTTCAAATTATACACCCTTTGGGACTGAATTTAAAAAGATAATACCTACACAATTATCAAATTATGGAACAAATTTTGGTATTGATATTCCAGTAGTTGGAAATATATTATATAGAGGATTTTTAGAAATTGATTTACCAGTGTTAGCTTTTTATGATACTATAATAACAGATACTAGATATACACAATATAAAGCAAGTAATCTAAGTAATATCACAACAGAAATTCAAAAATGGCAATCATTATACAATACAATGAAAAATTTTTCAAACATTATGTTAGAGGTATATGTTGATGTTAAAAAAATATTATTACTTCAAAATATAACATTAAGTTTCTTACAAAGTAGAGTATTAAATATAATAAATAAATATGGAGAAGATTTATACAAATATAGATTATTAATTGATACAAATATATTAAATAATGTAGATATAGCGGCTTATATAGTTGGTTTAACTGTATTAAATATATCCACTGTAGAAACAACCATTAATACCATGTATGATAACAATATTAATTATTTAAAATATTATTATGGAAATATTAATTATTACACTAAAGAATACGCTAGAATAAAGGAAGGAAAAATTTTATGCGCATGGATAAATGATTTAGGTCATTATTATTTTAATTTTTTTGAATTAGTTGTAAATGGAATAACAATTGATAATTATTCAAATGATTTTTTACATATTTATCAAAAACACAATGTATTATCTGAAAATTTAGAAAATTATAATAAGATGATTGGAAATAGTGATACTATATATTATAATAAAGGTTCGCCAAACTATATATATACTCCTTTATTATTTAGTTTTAATAATATAAATGAACCATCTCAGTCATTACCCTTAGTTGGTATGATGAATAGTAATATTAAAATAAATAGTCGTGTAAATGATTTAAAAAATTTGGTATATCTACAAGATTGGAAAACAATGTTTAGTGAACTTAAAAAAATTACATTAAGAAGAGACCAACATAATATTGATGAATTAAATGGTATAACTCCATATGATTTGCCATATGATAATATCGAATTATTATTACCAGAAAATATATATATTTATACTTGTTCTATTGTAAATAAAAAAGTATTAGATGCAAAATATCCTGGAATTGATAGTGATACAATATTAGCACAATATGGAACCCTTAGTGATACTGGAGAATTAATTTTAACAGAAGATGATTTTATTTATTTAATGAATAATATAAGAACAGAAAGAAAAATAAATGAAAGTTCAAAGATAGCAATTGCAGGATATCATTATTTTATTGATTATAATTATATATTAAATTTAATACCAAAACCTAAAGTATCCTTATTAATGGAATATGGTTTTATAGATAATTATGAGAAGAAAATAATGGCTCAAAATAAATTACAATATATAATAGAAACTCATCATGAGATTATATTAGATATAAATGATACATCATATTATGATTCATTAAATGATATAAATGGCTTAGTAAAAGATATTTATATATTTGGTAGAAAAAAATTAAATTTAGTAGGTATATCAAATTATGGTCAATCGTTATATTCTGATTTTGAAGATACTGTAATAAGTAGCATTCAATTAAATATATCAAATGAATATAATTTATATGATTACTATACAGTTGGAAATGATACATTTAATAATGTAGCAATATATAATTTAAATTCTCCAGTTCCAAATGGTGTATGGTATAAAACATTTTCATTGAATCCATATATGATTCAACCATCTGGTTTTATTAATATGAATCATATTAGAGGTCAAAATATAGCAGTTATAATGGATGAAATATTAAATGATGCATATTATAATTCAAAGAATAATCCTTATCATTTAGGAACAGAGTTTAAAATTATTTATACTAAATATAATATAATGAATGTTAATGAGGGTAATATAGAATTAGTATTTTATAATTAAGTTAATAAATCTAAATCATCTATATTAATATCAGAATCAACATCAATTATATCTATATCTAACATATTCTCAATTGTTATTATATTTTCAAACTTTTGTCTATAATTTTCATATAATTCAAAATAATCAATATATTTAGATATTAATGAATTGATTTTATTAAAAATATATTCTGTATATTTTACCATATTTTCAAATTTTAAATTATGAAATTCTTCATTATTTAATAATAATATATTATTTTCTGTAAAAAAAGGTTTTTTTAATAGATTATACAATTTTCTTAATCTTGATTCTAATTCATGTATATGATATGAATTTGGTTCGGTAATAGTTTTTAATTTTAAATGAAAATAAAATATCGATTTACTACCATCAAATATACTTAAAAATATAGTATATAAATTTTTTAAAAATGATATTTGTTTTTTAATGTCTGTATTCCAAAAGAATTTATTTTTATACATATTTTTAAATTTTAATAATAAATCCTTTAATCCTAATTGTATAATAATTATATTATATATCTCTTTTATTAAATAATAAGCAGCAGTATTATTTTCTAATATTTCACTTAACATTAATAAATTATATTCCAATGCAATATTAATATGATATTTGAAAAATAATCTAATAACTATGCATTTATGTTGGTCTGATATATTATTATTAGACAAAACTATATATAAAATCACTAAAGGATTTTTTGTTTCTTTAATAATTTTATCCATATCATCAAATTTTTCAAATAAAGTTGACATTAATTAAATTATATTAATATTATATATATAATTATATTTTTGCGGCGAGAATTGTTTTAATATCAGGACATTTACAATCTACATTATTAATAGAATCTAATGCACATTGACTCCATAATGCAGGATCATTTTTGTATTTATCATTACATTTATTAATACAATCAGCACAAGAAATTGATAATATTGGTAAAAATTTCTCAGTCTTATTCTTTTTAATAAGAATAAGGGTAGTTGCGATAATGCCAATTATTATAATAATTGTAATAAAAATAATTGATATTTTTACTCGTGTTTCCATTATATAATATAATTTATATATTTAATTATATAATATGGAAACTAAATTAACCTATGTTGGAAATTTAACATTAAATGCAAATCCTATTAATATAATAATATGTGGGACGCACAATAATAGATTAGAATGTTTTTTCTCAAAATATTTTAAAGAACATAATTATAAATCTAAAACATTTAATAATTGTGTAATAATTAGATGTTTTAAATTAAATGGAAATATTAAATTTAATATGATATATGAAGGTGAAAATGGAGATAATACTAATATGTTTAAAATTTCATCATGTTTTAAATCAAATGCATGTTGGACTATTAAAGAGTTTAATACATATTTTAATAGTATAAATATAAAAACACTTGATATACCTGATAATACAGAAATTTTTTTGGTAAGACATGGAGAAGGAGTTCATAATAAAGTAAATATATTAGAAAAAATATATAATAATATGATGGATGCTCAATTAAATAAAACTGGTTCATCTCAAGCTGAGAGAGCAGGTGTATTTTTAAATGGATATATAAAGGCTTATTATAGATATGTAAATATTTTTTGGGAAGCATCTCATCTTGTAAGAACACAACAAACAATTGGTTTAATGATGAAACAATTTATGAAACAATATAATATTATTAATATAGCACCTTGCACTCATGAATTAATATATAAAAATGATGGTATGTGTGATTCGGCATTAAGACAAATGATACCTATTAATTCAAATACTCCCAGATGTAATAATGAAAATTCAAACACAGATGAGTCTTGTATTACATTAAACAATTTTAATATAGATAATAGTATAGATTACAGTGTAAAAATTAATTGGAATTATTATAATTTCTTTTATAATTCAGAGATGAAATGCGAAGATACTAATATGATAGACCAAATAATTAAAACATTTCAATTTTAATTTATAAATTATTAATATTATTCCAATCAACCAATTTTAAATTATATTCAACTGATATTGGATTATTTTTTTTATGTAATATATTTAATTGAGACTCTAAATATAATATAAGTTCTTTATTATTTTTTATTTTATTAATTATATGATTTATTTCATTTATAAGATCGGCCATATTAATTGTATATATTATTATAAAAATGATTAAACTAATAAACCAAAATAAAAATTGATTAAATGATTTAATAAATAGATATTACTATTTATTAAATGGGAGTTCCTGGATTCTTTTTATGGTTATGGAAAAAATACAAAAGTTCAAATTTTGTATTTTCTAAAAAAAATATACCTGATATAGATAAGCCAATTATTGATAATATTGATTATGTTTTATTAGATATGAATTGTATGATTCATCCAGTTTGTTTTGATACTTTGAAAGAATTGGATTTAAAAGAAAGTGATATGATAAGTAAAGAAAAATTAGAAAGAATAGAAAAAAAAATGATGCAAAATGTTATTATTTATCTAGAAAAAACACTTGAAATTGCTATGCCACGTAAGGGTATATATTTAGCAATTGACGGAGTAGCGCCTGTTGCTAAAATGAAACAACAACGTTTAAGAAGATATAAGAGCATAAATGATAAAGAATTATTTGATAAAATAAGAAAAAAGCATAAAAAAGATATTCCATTTTTTTGGAGCAATAGTGCAATTACTCCAGGTACAATTTTTATGGAAAATTTAACTAAAATGTTAAATGACTGGATAGTTGAATATAAAAAGAAAAATGATTTAGAAATTATATTTTCTTCAAGCGACATACCATCTGAAGGAGAACATAAATTATTACAATTTATTAGAGAAAATCAAAAAACTAAATCTTTTAATTATGTTATATATGGGTTAGATGCAGATTTAATATTTTTAATGTTAACAACTGGTTTAGATAATATTTATCTTATGAGAGAAGAAAATAATATGGAACATAAGAAAACTGAAAATAACGATGTAGGTTTTAACTTTGTTTCAATTAGAACTATGAAAAATTGTATAGTAGACTCAATTGAATTTGAGAATAAAGAATTAATGAATTCATCAAGAATAATAGATGATTTTATATTTATTTGTTATTTAATGGGAAATGATTTTCTTCCACATATTCCAGCATTAGATATTTATAGCGGTGCAATTGATAAATTATTAAAAATATATGTTGAATCATTTAATGAAAATAAGTGTTATATTATAGATAGGAAATCAGAAGATTATATAAATAGTTTTGCATTTTTTAGTTTTTTAATAAAACTAGCGGAAACAGAAGAATTATCAATTATAGAGAATTATGGAAAGAAAAAGAAGAAATCATATTGTAGCTCAACTGACCCATTTGATATAGAAATGCATAAAATAGATAATATGAATTTTAAAATAAATGATCCAATTATGTTAGGTAATGGGACTTATAAAGAATGGAGAACTAGATTTTATCAACATTATTATCATACTGAATTAACAGATATAGATGAATTTTCAAAGAAAATGGCACATCATTATATGATAGGCTTAAAATGGGTAACAATATATTATTTTGACAAATGTCCAGCATGGGATTGGTTTTATCCATTTGATCATGCGCCATTTTTAAATGATATGATAATTGATCCAACTAATATTAACTATTTTAGTAAAAAATCATTAGGTCCATTTAAATTAAGCACTCCGCTTACACCATATGAACAATTACTAACTGTTCTTCCAAAAGAGTCTAATTATTTATTGCCACTTGAATTAAGAAAAATTATGTTAAATCCAAATAGCAGTGTTGCACATTTATATCCAACAGAATTTCAATTAGATTTAATAGGTAAAAAGAAATATTGGATGGCTCATCCTATACTCCCAATGTTAGAAATAAATTTAATAAGAAAAATGTATGAAAAATATAGTAAATTATTAAATAAATAAAGTTAGTTTATTATTTAAAAGATGATATATATAAAAAATATAATTAATAATAATGAGTAATATAAATGAAGAACAAATGAAGTTTAGTAAGATTCCATATCGTATTGATATGATTAGAAGTATGGTTGATGGAAAAATATTAGACAGTATGATTGATTTTGAAACTAATATAACAGGTGGTGGAACTTCAAACGAAGACATTAGAGATGTATTACCCAAAAAATATATAGACTTTAACAAGGCTATAAAAGAACTTGGTGGTAAATTACTTTATATAAAAAGTGGTTCAACGGGTCATACATTCAAAGGTGTATTTCCTCCACCAAATAATACTAATAAACAAAATTATGCAGTTAAAATAGTTGCATATCCAAGAAAAGAGAATTATGGTGATATGTTTAATGTTAAAAGACCAGAAAATGCAGAATTATTAATGATTAAACTATTATCTAATTTTGTTAAAAATAAACAAACACCTCATATTGTATTACCCATAACAACATTTAATACAAGTATAAAAACATTTGTTACATTACCGCGAGATAATATAGTTAATAATAAAAAATATGATTTATTTATAAAAAGATATAAAAAAAATGAGTATTACGATAATGTATCTATATTAATATCTGAATGGGCAAATGCAGGAGATTTATTAGATTATTTAAAAAAAAATTATAAAACAATGCAAGTGAAACACTGGCGTTGTTTAATATTTCAAATATTATCAGTACTTGCCGTAATTCAAAATAAGTATCCAGGATTTCGTCATAATGATATGAAAGCAAATAATATATTAATTAATAAAATTCCAACAGATAAAAATAATACAAAATTTCAATATAAGATAAATGGTCAAATTTATATAGTACCAAATATTGGAATTCAAATTAAATTATGGGATTTTGATTTTGCATGCATTCCGGGTATAGTAGATAATAGTAAGGTAGAGGCAGAATGGACTGATAAAATAAATATAAAACCAGAACAAAATAGATATTATGATGTGCATTATTTTTTTAATACTTTAACTAAAAAAGGTTTCTTTCCAGAGTTCTGGACAGATGATGAGGTTCCTGAAAAAATACGAGAATTTGTTAGAAGAATAATACCTGAAAAATATGCAAAAGAAGGTAAGTATGTATCTGAACGAGGTCGTATATTAGTTAATGACGAATATATGACTCCTGATTGGATATTAAAAAATGATCCTTTATTCAATGTTATGAGAAATTAATATATTATCAATATCATTGTCATTATCAGATAATTCTATAATATCTGGTATCATATCTAAATCATTTGTATCACTATATATGTTATATGTTTCATCCTTTATAGGTTGCTTTTCTGGCATATTAATTGATATCATATAATTACCATGTAATCCCAATAATGATTGATTACTAATATAATTTTCTTTTTCAAATGGAACAAACAATATATTTATTTTATATGGTTGTTCAATAAAGCCAGTAGTGGTATATTTATAACAAATAATATTTATGTCATTCATTTCATATCCATTTTCTGTTTTGTTATAATAAATCCTAGTTGGAATTGTTACATTATCATCAGATTTAAATTGAGTTTTTATATAATTTAATATATTTAAATTATCTTTCTCATTTAAGTAATTTACTTTATTAGATTTAAACACTGTCAGTAATTCTTTTATTTTATTTTTAAATTTATTTATATTATTATCTATACTTAATATATAAATAATTATTAAAACAACTGATAATAATACGATAGATGATACAACATAATTCATAATATACTATATAATAATATATTATGATATAATAAACGACTTTTTTATAAGATTAGTGGATATAAATCTACAGCTGATAATATTAAATGTATTATTAAAAGAATGATACTTAATACTAATATTAATGTATAATCATTAGAAAATGCAGGAACATTATAATTGTTTTTCTTTAAATCTTCAATTTTATTATTTATATCATTTCTCATTTTTATAAATTTACTAAGAATTATTATTACTACTATAATTGGAACTATTAATAAACCATTTAATATTATATGTTTTATCATGCTATTAGTATTTTGCATTTTAAAACTATTTACTATATTAATATCTTGACTAAATGCAGTCAAAACTGTTCTTCCTAAGAAAGTAATTATAGAAATTACTAATAATATTATTACAGATATATCCATATATAATACAGTATATAATAAATATTATTTTCTAAAAAATTTTCATTAATTTTATATAATTTTCTTTGGCCTGCGTAAATATATCTAAATCGACTGGAGTTTTTAATATTTTTTTTAATATAGGACTTGTTAAATCATATTCAGTACCGTCTTTTAATAATACAGTATAAAAATATTGTATTGGAATAGACATTTCAATATGTGAGCAATATATGGTATCTATTATACCATTATTATTATTATAATTATATTTCCACATAATACTCATTATTATAATAATATTTATATATTTAAATATTTACATTATTCTCCTAATAAATTATCAACTATATCATCATTTGGATCTTGGTCTTCATACAAATCATCTTCATCATATTCATCAATGTCAAGTGCCTCCATTTCTTCTTTCATATCATGATTCATTTCTTTAATCATTTCTTCATCAATCTCTTTTACATTTACTAATTCTTGATAATAACCAACTACTCTAGATGATTCATCTATATAGGGCGCATCAATTAATAATAATGAATCAAACTTTCTAACTTGTGATAATTCAAGTGGTACATAATATGTATTATAAGAGAACTGTATTAATTTAACTAATAAATATGCTAATTGTATTCTAATTGCTGGTTGTTCATTATAATCTAATAATTTATTTAAATTATATATATAATAAAATAGCATAATACTATCAGTATTATTTATCTTGCTTAAAAAATATGTATCAATATAATTATTTTTAATATCATGTATGATATCATCTTCTGATAAATCTTTAATATTTGTATTATTAGTAACTGTATATAAATGTTTGAATATAGGTGTTTTGCCATCAACATCATTTGTATTAAATTTATGTAATGATTTCTTAAATTCACTTACTAATTTATATTCTTCACTATTATAAGGATTTTCTTTATAAACAGCCGCATTATTAATACTTTCAATTATACTATTTGTTCTTTGAATAATATGTCTCATATTATTACATCTAACTCTTATTAACTGTTTAATAATATCAGTATTAGAATGTGTTTTATTACGTTTTTTCTCTGTAAATAAATGATTTACATTAACATATTCATGTTCTAATCCCATATTTAATAACATATCACGAATACTATTAATTACCTCCATTGACATTGTGCTTTTATATGATTCAAACTTTTTATTATCTTTTGAATATCCTAAATAATTTTTAGTAATTGCATCATAGAAAACATATGCTCCATGAATTTTATCATTATAGTATAATACATTTCTTTTATAGTAAAAATGGTCTTTCTTAAATAATATTTTATCTTCACTTGATAATATATAAATATCATTTTTAATTGGATTTCCTAAATAATCATTTTTAATAATATACAATGTATCTTTAAGATATAAAATTGATTTCTGAACAACACTCCCTTCAGTTTTATCTTCTAATTTATAATTTGATTTAATTTTAATACCAACATATTTTATTAATCTATCAATAAAATCATCTACATAATTTATTAATTTATTATTTGTAAATTTACTATATCTCTGATTTAATGTTATTAATATTTTTAAATCATGTTCTCTTTTTCTTTCTTGTTTTTCAAAATATTGCTTTATTAAATCTAATTGAGCAATTGCTTTCATATCTGTTCTTTTTCTTAGATTTTTCTCAAGATTAAATAATTCATTAGGTTTATATTCATACGTTGCAACATTTATTTTACATTTATTACATATATTTGTATTAATATCAATATCATGTGCATCTCCTGATATACAATATGTATTTGCTAATTTTCTTAAATATAATAATTTTAATTGATTAACTCTGCTAATATTTTGGTCCTTATTTTCTTCTTTAATTAAATCACTATATTTAGTATTACATAAATTACATTTAATAGAACCTGAATTAAATTCCCATTCATGAAATTTACCATCTGGACAATTAGTAAATATATCAATATCATAAGTTATCTTTGAATGTTTAATAATATCCATCTTATCTTTTTTGGACATACAATATTGTGTTTCTTTTATTAATGGATTATATTTAGATGAATCTATTTTAAGTTCAATCATATTATCTTTCTTTGAAACAAATGTATATTTATTAGTTTCTTTATCAATATGTATTTTATGTTTAATCATATCCTCTAGCATTTTGTAAGCATTCATATCCATATATACATTTTTAACTTTTTGCATAAATCTATTTACAATTAATTCATATTGAAAGTTTTTAGTTTTACCCATATTTGCCTCAACCATTGTATTAATTAAATCAACCATTGTATTAATAATAATTTTTTGAATTGATATAATTTGTGATTTATCATTTTTGGGCCATAACCAAATATAATTATTAGTTAATACACATGACATGTAAAATATAGTATAACCTAATAATGGGATATTACTTATTGCTATTTTTTCTTTTTCATTAAGACGTAAATATAATTTACCAAATATAGTTTCTCTAACTTGAGTGAATATAAAAAAATTACAGAATTTATCATCTTTAAAATTTAATATCATACCAGTATTAATATCAGATATTAACATTAATAAAATATATGCCAATATGTTATTATATTTAATAATTTTATAATAATCTGTATCCATTGAACTTGTTAAAAAGATATCATCTTTTAACTCAAAAAAGAACAAATTTGTTAAATCTTTTGTAATATTATATGTTTCTACTGCTTTTTCTATTCTGTCTTTTGGCTGTGTTTTTAAATATGCAGTATGGATTAAGATCATATCAATTACATCTTTTATTATCATTTTTCTTCTTAATTTAATTGTTGGAGTATTACCTATATAATATTGTAAATTCATTGAATAACATATTTTTTCTATATTTTTTTCTAAATTACGAATTGTTCTTGTATATTTCTCATATTTTGGTATATCTTCTAATTTTTGATTAACTGCTAAATTAGTTGTCATAAATGTATCTAATTCTGGTACATATGTTCCTTCATATACATATTTTTTTAATTCTAACATTTCCGAACAACTCTTGCAAATATAATCTCCTTTATCATTTGTTTTAACATATTGTTTAACAAAATCAAAAACTGCTTGATTTAATATTTCATCATTTTTTCTAGATATTTTACCTAATTGAATCCATTTAATATAATGATGACATATAGGCTGAGTTGATATACTTTCTAAATCAATTTCAACAATATTATCACCTAATATTACCATTTCATCTTTCTTTTTAATAATACTAGATGTAGGTATTTTAATAATTTTTTTATCAACTGGTTCTCTAATTTTTATTTCAATATCTTTAAACTTTCTAAAATATTTAGAGAATATTTCATATTCAAATTTTAATGGTATATTTTTTGTAAATTTATATTGATTTATATAATTACGTATAATATGCATTGTATCATATATATTATTTGGTTTTGTTTTAGTTAAATCTGTATATAGTTTATTTTTTGAAATATCCATATAATGATTAAATAGTTCTCCTAACATATTTTCAATACTTCTGCTATTATCAATTGAACTAATATTTTTATATTCTTCTAATTTAACTTTATCTAATTTAGTATCAAAAATCCAATAATATATATTATCGTCTTTTTCCTTATCTAAATTATTTATAATATCATACATTGCCTCATACCCATTTTTATTAATATCTCTAATATCTTTTAATTTAGATATATCAGTTAATTCTAATAATTTATTTGGATTATAAATTATACCAATGACATTTAATGGCAAGTCTTTATGACCAACTCTTAATTCAATATTTCTATTTTTTGGATTTTTATATTTAATATTAGTATTACGAACTGCTTGAACTGGTAATGTTGAACGTAATTTAAAACCCTCATTATTAAAATCTTTATAATTCATATATGAATATCTTCTCATGTTTTCTAAATCAACCAAATAATCTAAATCAGTAGTATTTTCACTCATATTTAATTTATTAATAATTTTAACTTCTTCAAAATCATTATATAAAACCGCATCTTTATATTCAAGTGATTTATAAAATAAATTCATCGCATCTAATTTTAATTTTTGATTTTTTTCATATACTGTTGAATACATATTTATTATTTTATTAATTTTATTAATTATATATTTTATTTTTGTTGAATCTCTGTCTTTAAGCTCTCCTGTAATATCCCTATCATATTTTTCAGAATTTTTATGATATCTTATGAAATCTTCAGTAATAGGTATAAATATTTTATTACTGAATAAAAAATCAATCATTTTTGTATTACCAATAATATTTAATTCTTGTTCTTTTTTATTTTCTTCTAAAAAATCATAATATTCATTTGCAATATTTGATCTAAATAATTCATTTTTAATCCCATCTCCTCTTAATAAATTCTGAAGAAATGAAAAATCAATCAATTTATCTTTTTTAGAAACAACTATATCAATATATTTATATTCAGCCTCTTCTATTTCAATTGATTCTAATAATTTAATGATATCATTTTTTTCTTCTAATAAATAAATTTGTTTAAAAATTAAAGTTTTTAAAATATTATGAAAACTATCCTTAACTAAAAAATATTCATTAAAATAATCTTCTCCAATACTATTAAGTAATGTTATAGTAGTAGCATATTTAATAGGTTCATTATTTATAATGATTTTAATACGGTCCATTGTTTGATAGTCTTTTAATTTAATAATATCTTTAATAATAGTAAACATAGTTATTATTTTCGCATTATTTTCACTATTATAAAAATTTGTAATATTAAATGTACTATCTTTAATATTTTTACTGGTTTCAATTATATTAGTTATAAATAAATCTCTGTCCCCTTTGTAGTAATAAGCTATACCTAAATATATATAAAAAGCACAATAACGTTTAATAATATCAATTATAAAATTAACATGTTTTTTAGTAGCTATTAATTCTTCAATTTCTTTTATATTTAATTCTTGAGTAAATAGTTTAATAACATCTATTATGTCATTCATATATTTAACAAAATTTTGATCTTCAGCATATCGTTCAAATATTTTTTGTTTATCTAAAAAAATGTTAAATTTATTTATTATTCCATCAAATAAATTGTCAATTTGATTTATATACATTATTTTATTATTATATAATTATGGATAAATATATTTTTAAAGTTTAAAAATATTTTTTCTATCTTATTATATATGAGCTCTAATTTATTTGCTAAATCTGACCTTCAGGATATCTTATCCTCTACTGTTTCTCAATCAACTGTATCTGATTGGTTAACAGTTAATCAAAGACAAAAAGGTGGCTTTGCCTCAATCAAAAACAGTGCAACATCTGATGTATTTATGACTCAAATAAACGCCAATGATATTAACGAACTCGTTAATATGCTTACATCAGAAGTTAACATGAAAGGTGGTGTCAATACAATCACCTCTGAATTAATCCCCGACACAGTTGTTCTTAGTGCTACATCAACTGTTCAACAAAATGGCGGATATGATGATATGACATCTGAAATGTCCCAAACAGTAAATGCTGATAATTACAGTGCAACATCTGCTCTCATGAATGGCGGTGGTGTAGCTGAAACAGAAACTGATGTATTAGAAGCACAACTCCGTAGCCTTCTTAAAGGCGGTGCAAAGCGTAGCTCGCGTAGATCACGTAAATCGTCAAAGAAATCATCAAAAAAATCATCCAAGAAGGGTTCACAAAAAGGTGGCAAACGTCGCTCACGTAAATCATCAAAAAAGACATCATCCAAAAAATCCCGCAAATCAAGCCGTAAATCAATGAAAGGCGGTGATGAAGAATTAGAAGGCGGTGCTAAGCGTCGCTCACGTCGCTCACGTAAATCATCTAAGAAGACTTCAAAAAAGGGTTCACAAAAAGGTGGCAAACGTCGCTCACGTAAATCATCAAAAAAGACATCATCCAAAAAATCCCGTAAATCAAGCCGTAAATCAATGAAAGGTGGTGATGAAGAATTAGAAGGCGGCGCTAAGCGTCGCTCACGTAAAACTTCATCCAAAAAATCCCGTAAATCAATGAAAGGTGGTGATGAAGAATTAGAAGGTGGCGCAAAGCGTCGCTCACGTAAATCTTCAAAGAAATCATCAAAGAAGGGTTCACACAAAGGTGCTAGCCCTGCATTCACTGCTGCATTAACCGTTAGATCCCATGTAGCCAAAGCACTTGGCATTCCTAACAGCAAAGAAGCAGTTAAAATTTCATTTGCAGCTATTAAGAAAGTTCGTGAAAGCAATAAATCAACAGACCCCAAAGTTCTTGCAACAGAAGCCTGCAAGGAGTTTGATGCTCACATTGAAAAATACAAGAAAATGATGTAAATTAAATTAAAATTAATAAAAAATAATTAATAAAAATATAATAATATATTTTTATTATTTTATAGTGGGGACTATTTTAATATATTAAATACTTCACCATCATTTAATATCTCCAACACTTGGGCATTTCTATGTTCATTCATAGGAGCAACATTATTAAATGCATGAGACATTCCAACATCTGTCATCCAAATTTTATCATTACATTGGCTTTTAATACCAGTTGTTAATTGGGGAGTATGTCCTACATATATTTTATCTACTTTATATACATCTAATAATGGTTTTAATAATTCATCACAATTATTTATTTTAAATCCAAAAACTCTTGTCCATAAAGGTGATGTTTTTGCAGATATAAATAAATCTCTAAACATATCAGGTTGTTCTATTTCTCCAAATAAAAATAATGTTAATAATTTATTTATATCATCTATATTTTTATATTTTCTACTAATATATGGTATTATACCAGCATGAACAAATATATTACTTCCAATTATTAATACCATTTTACGTGTGCATGCTAGAAAATTAGATAAATCATTACCTGGAGCAAATGCATGTTTTCTCCCCATCATACCATCCATTATAATTTCTCCTGTTTTTGTTCTATAATTACTAAAATGATTAATATTATTATAAGATACATAAGACATATCTCCTAATACATTCATTAATTCATGATTCCCAATTAAACTATATACTGCGCCTCCATGTCTTGATGCTTTTTTATGTAAATCTGTCATAAAATATAATATATTAACATCATCAGGATTATCATTTTCAGATAAATAACTATTTGGTCTATTACAATTACCATATCTACCCTCTCTACAACTATCAATTTGGTCTCCAACTTGAACAACCACTGTTTCACCTCCAATCCAATTTTTATTCATATCAATTAATTTAGCAATTCTTAAACATTTAATTAATTTATTCATATCTCCATGAATATCTCCTAAAACAATAATACGGTCAACTTTGGGTAATGTTGATGGAAAATATTTATAATTAGAACATTTTTCATTATATAATTTTTTAAAATTACGAATAATATCATGTTGTAATAAATCTGACATAGTTTTATTACAATAATATAGAATATATTAATTTAATAATGGGTTTATTTTAATAATGATTTTAAGCTTCCTGTTTTTAATGTTGAGGCTAAACCAGTAATTGAACCACCGCTCTTTAAAAATATAAATATGAATACAAGAACACCTACAACTGCTACAATTGCAATAACTATTACAACATTTGCCATTGCATTCATACCAGCAACTATTGCTGATTTTTGTTCATCTACATTTTCAGCTTTATTTTGGGTATCCATTGCTGCTTCAGCGGATGTTTTATTTGATGTATCTGATGTTGTTAAAATATCTGAACTATTTGCGAGTTGTTCAGCAATTTTCATTTTATTAGATTGGTCAATTAAACAACTATTAAGAGCAACAACGTTTGCAACTTGTGAAAAGGTAAAACTTGCGGAATCTGCCATTTTAATACCCCCATCTATTACAATTTCATTTGATGTAGTAGTATTGGCTATACATTGGTTTCCGGATACATTTTTAATGATTGTTTCGATATTATTTTCTATCATATTCTTTATAATATTTTCATTTATAGTAGTATTTTGAATATTTATACCAATTTTATTTGTAATTTTTTGGGAGATATCTTCTTTTGTTTCCGCTCCTGTTAAGGTTGATGCAAAACTATTGAAAGCATCCATTGCTTTACCAATCAATGCATCACCGCCCTCATTTGTTTTTTTATTTGTTAATTCATTAACTGCCTTTAATTGAGCTTGAGCAGCAGAATCATTCATAATTTTATTCATAACTTCTCCTGTAATTTTTGATTGCAATTCTTTCATTGTTTCTGTGTCATTTACTATTTGAACAACTGCTTGATTTGTTGATTTAACATCAACAACTTGAGATACATTAAATACAGTACTGCCTGACATATTTAGACCCCCGCTCAACCTAAATATATTACTTCCTCCAGTAGATTGCCTAATCTCATTCGCAGTCTCATTTATAATTTGATTACTTATATTTGTAATAGTAGAATTAATCATATTATTAATATTGTGAGTCATATTTGAAAAATTAGATGTTACTTCATTTGTTATTTCTAATTCAATTTCTTTTGAAGATTTTCCTCCCATATTATATATTATAATTTAGATTAAATAAATTATATTATATTTTATATATTATATATTAATGGGAAATACTATTTCTGATAAAAATGGAGAATTAAATAATACTCAACTAAACAGATTTATTATAGATTGGGCATTAAATAAGTATAATGATGGTATTAGTGGAGATAGATTTAAAAATTTATTAAAAAAAAGAGCATGTTGCACAAAACAAACAAGTATTCCTATAGGGATACCGGCTGTAAATGAAGATATACAAAAATTAGAATTTTCGTCTGTTTATATACCTATATTTGCAAGTTCAAATGAAATTACACCAGAACAATGTTCTTTTGAGCCAATAATCACTAATGGAATACCGAATAAAAGATTATACTACCATACTGATAAAGATGGTTTTATTATCAGTAATATAGAATGCGATCCAATTTATAGAGAATTATGTTCTCAAGTAAAAAGAGACCGTTCGCGTTATTTAACTGATATGGAAAGATTATATGGTCCATATGCAGACACAAAAACAGTTGAAATTATAACATCTGGTTCAGAATCAGCTAGAATGATAAATAAAGAAAATCAATATGTTGATTGTAATTGTAAAAATAGTATTTATCAATCTGATTTATTATCAATATCTGCTAATACTGATAAACTTAATCCAAATACATTAGCCCAAAGTTTAGATTCAAGATGTTCTCTTAATGCATCTAGAACATTTAAACTTAGTGATGAAAGAGTTAGTAATATATGTCTTAATACTGTCCAATTAACAGGTGATATAACACAAAGTGATGCAGCTCAATTAGGTTTAAATCAATCATGTAATTTATCTACTACTAATAATACAACAGTAGAGGCTCCAGTTACATCAACTACTCAATTTACACCAGAACAACTCGCGCAATTAATAGCTGTATTAAGCGCTGCAACAAATACAGCTCCACCTGCTCCTGCACCTGAACCAGTAATTACACCTACAACTACTGACCAAACAGCAGGAACATCAACTGGGCAAACCGGAGGAACATCAACTGGTCAAACTGATGTAACATCAACTGGTCAAACTGATGTAACAACAGCTGACCAAACAGCGGGAACCTCAACTGACCAAACTGATATAACATCAACTGGTCAAGCTGATGTAACAACAACTGACCAACAAACAAGCGGAACAACAACTAACGGAGGTGTTGCATCTGCAAACATTAGTGCAGGAGATTCATATGCATATGAAAATAAAGCAGTTGTTGCATCGTCTAATAATTTAGCAATAGGTATAGGTATAGGTATATTAGTTTTAATAATAATTTTATTAATTTATTTTTTTGTAATTAAAAAGAACTAACTTTTCGTTTACATGATAAAGAAATATATAATTTCTTAATGTCCAATAATTTTATAATGAATAACTTTTTATCCAAAGAAAATACCACATCTATTTATAAGAATATTATAATGAATGCAGAATTAAAAAATATAACAAAAGAACAAAAAGATAATATAATAAATCAATTAATAAATGTAATGAAAAGAATATATAAAACGCTTGATTTAAATAAAATAACAAAAGAAAATATTATATTAGTTAAACAACAATATAATGATATAGTTGTTAAACAAACAGTTGCATTAATAAAAGAAAATTCTGTTTCTCAATCAAATGATGATATTAATAAGAGAGCAAATGATAGATTATTTGGTGGTTCTAAAAGACCTGTACCTGTTCCAGGTAATGATAGACCTTCATCTATTGGTGGAAATCCACATGGTCCTGCTCCATCATCATCAACAGCAGATTTTATAAAACGTGCATCAGAAGATGTAAATAAAAGATTAGCAGATCTAGAAGAATCTAGAAGAGCTGGAAATGAAAGAAAAGGAGTTCCTGATATTCCAGATTTTTTGAAACCAATTAAAGTTGGTAAACAAATAGATGACAATAAACCATCTTATGACTCAAAACCTTCTGAATCTAAACCTTTCTTAAGTGGTTTTAGTACAATTGAAGATTCAAATTATAGTTCATCTGTACCTAAAACTGATCCAAATAAATATAATGAAAACTTATCTACGCAAGATAGACTTAAGCAGTTAGAAATAGAAAGAGGTATGCCAACACATGCAAATGAACAACCACCTCAACAATATCAATCAGCTCCTCAGATGCAACCAACATATCAACCACAACAAAATATACAACCAGTACAGCAATATCAACCGCAACAAAATATGCAACCAACCTATCAATCAGCACCTCAAATGCAACCAACATATCAACCGCAACAAAATATGCAACCTACACAAAATAATATACAAATTGAACAAATGATGAATAAATTAAATGAAATGCAACATGTTATATTAAATTTAACAAATGAAAATAATTATTTAAAATCACAAATGAATAATAATCAAAAAAAAAATTCTACTAGAACATTTCAATTAGAGGTGAACAAGAAAGATTCTGTTTATAATTATCAATTTAATCCAGTAAATAATATAACTAATATTAAATTAGTATCTTATAATCTACCACAAGCGATTTATAATATAATAAATGATACAACTTTTAATTATAAAATGAATAATCAATCAAATTATATAATGGTACCAAAAGGATTTTACAATATAACAAATTTATTAGAATTATTAAATAAAAACAATCATTTAATATTTTCAGTTGACACATCTCAAAAAATATCAATTAAAGCAACAAATGAAATTGGCTTTCAAATAATACCAAATGAGTTAACAACAAAATTAGGTTTTATACATATAAATGAAACTAGTATAGTAACTTATTTATTAGCCGACCGTCTTTATGATTTAAGAACACCTAATAAATTATTATTTTATATTAAAAATATATATCCTGATAAACCAGTTGGTGTATTAAATTTTAATGGTTCAAGTATATGTGAATTAAATTTTAATCAACCAATTTCATTAAACAATTTATTAATAGAATTCTATACAGAAGATAATATATTATATAATTTTAATGATATAATGTATAATCTGAGTTTTGTAATAGAAATAAATGAAAATTAAAGTGTTGCTGCAACATTTACATTTACAGTTGGCATTTTCTTCATCTTAGAAAGTAAATTTTTAATTGGATTTTTAAGAAATTTCAATCCAGGAAATGCGATGATAATAACTACTAAAAATACAATAACACCAGCTATTACAAACATTAATGTTTGTAATAATTCGGTAATAATTGATGTTGTTTTTTCTATGTTTTTAATAGTATTTTGAGTATCCATGGTACTTGATACTTTATTTGAGGTGTCAACTGTTTGGTCAGCTTTATTATACATAGTTTGAGCTAATTCTTGATAAACACCTGTTTTAACAATTGATGTTATATAGCATCCAAAGAAATTATCTAATAATGATTCTTGTGTTAAATGAACTGATGAACCAGCGCCTTCAATATTAATTGTTCCAATATCAAAACTATTAAATGATGTTGAGCTTGATATACAATGGTTTAATAAATTACTACTAATACTTGTATTAACTATATTGTTAATAACATTAGTAAAATTATTTTCAAAATATGTGGAATTTCTAATAGTATTACTAATATTATTTGCAATAGATGTTTCATCTATTTTATCTCTACCTACATCAATTGCACCTTGAATAGCCCCTCCTACTTTATCTACTAAATTATTTACTTCACCGTCTATTTCTTTTGATTTTTCAAGAGCATTAACAGCTTTTAAATTTTCAGTTAAATCTGTATTTTGAGATATTTTACTACTAGCCGCATTAACAATATCTTGTGTCATTTTATTTAATAAGGTAGTATCTTGAGTAACACTTAAAATAGCATTAGCTTTTGCAATCAAATTTGATTGTTGATCAATATCTAATGTACCGCCATTAACCACATTAATACTTTTTATAGTTGATACTGAACCTGCTTGATTACTATTTTTTATAGATGTTTCTTGATTATTTATAACATTTGTGGCAATACTAGTCATTGCCTCATTTATAGTAGTCATAACTTGGCGATTCACATTATCAACTTCACTTTGAATTGTATTTTTAATATCTTGTTTGGAAACTGTTTTAGATTTACCTAATAAACCAATACCCGCGGCAATACCGGTTGCAAATTCCATATATATATATTAATATAGATTATTTAAATATAATAAATTATTTAATATTTAAATAATCTAAACATTATTATATGGGTAATATTATATTAGCAGGAGATGGAGCTATTAAAAAGTCCATTCTAGCAGATACCATAAATGATTGGGCTAAACATACATATCATGATGGGATGAATTATGAAAATAATATGCATTGGGGGACAACTGGAACTAATCCAAAATATGATGATTTATTGATGAAAAGAGCTTGTTGTACTGGACAAACAAGTATGAATATTGCATTGCCAAATGCAGTAATAAGTAAGGAAGGTAATGTTATAGGAATATCGACTGTTAAACCTGAAGAACCTGCTATTTTAAGAAATTCAACAGGTAATATTATAGGAGGTTATACTTTAGCTAATAATTTTGATTATAGAGATCCTTATATAGCACTTAAAGTTACTATGTTTGACAGTTCATTTGATTTAACCACGAAATGTTATTTTGAAAATCATAATTTATACGCAGTTAAAACAACCGATAGTGGCGGTTTTACAGTAACACCTTCATGTACAGCATTATATAGAGGAGAATCTCATAGTAAAGGTTTATGCGAACATGTTGAACATGATAGAGCAAAAGTATATTCAACAGATACACAAATTGCATATGGTCCATT
>JACCDO012399549.1_pt1 | contig 27248 bp, 32 predicted proteins | sample 7446101 | NCBI WGS metagenome assembly JACCDO01 (sample SAMN15323440, study PRJNA562643) | freshwater metagenome | isolation source: river surface water | place: USA:Blue River Watershed | collected 2017-08-16 | reverse complement strand
TAAATATATTAAAAGAGTATCAAAAACAAAATGCAAATTTATTTTTGTATATAAACAAAAATGAAATCAGTAATCTAAGAACGGTTCGTCTAGCTTATGCTAGAAATAAATGTATTGAATATGTTTTTTCTAGTCCTAAAAATTATGATTTTTTTATAATGATGGATTGTGATGATGTATGTTCAACAAAAATAAATATTGATGTATTAAAAACAAAATTACAAATAGACACTTGGGATTGTTTAACATTTAATAAAAATGATTACTATGATATTTGGGCTCTATCAAAATACCCATATTTAATGAGTTTTTTTCATCGTAAACAAAATTTATATGATGAAATTAAAAGCAATATAGAAAATTTACTTAAAAATCTTGAGAAAGATGAATTATTACAATGTTGGTCAGCTTTTAATGGTTTTGGTATTTACAGAAAAGAGAAATTTAGAAATTGTTTTTATAATGGTATTTTTAATTTTCATTTATTTCCAAAAAATTTAATTAAACATGAAATTAAAACTGACAATATTAAATTTTTATTATATGAAAAAGAAAATATAGAAGATTGCGAGCACAGAAGTTTTCATGTTCAGTCTATATTAAAAAACAATGCAAAAATTTTTATTTCCCCAGATACATTATTTGAATAATATATAATATATATATATGTCTTTTTCATCACCTAATTTTAATAAAAACAAAAAAATAGAAATGATTGTCAATATTTATATGCAAAACTATTCAAATGCAGTAGGCGGTGGAATAGGAGATTTTATAAGAGGTAGTATTTTTTTACTCCAATTTTGTATGGTTAATAACATAAGATTTGATATTGATTATCAAAATCATCCAGTAGCAAAATATTTATATAAAAAGTACAACAAAATAGAAGAGCCTATAAATTATAAAGATATCGAATATTATTTCCCTGATAATATTACTGTTTCAGAAATTTTTTATAAAAATTTTATCAATCATTTAGAATCAATACAAGATAAAAGAATTTGCTTATTTAGCAATAATAATCCAATGTATAAAATAAGCAATTTTGAGAAACAATTTATAAAAGACAAATTTCTTCCAACTGAAGAATTAATTCAAATTGTTAACAATAAAATGATACAACTTGGATTAACAGAAAAAAAATTTACTACGATTCATATTAGAATTAATGATTCTGTTTTTAATAATGATGTCATTGACAATGATACGCTTTTAAAATTAAAGGATTTTATTAAAAATGTAAATGTACAATGTTTATCAAAAAAAAAATTATTATTGACAAATTCAAATAAAGTTAAGAAAGTTCTTAAAAACATTTTTAATGATTTAATTATAGACATAAATAATGTAACACACTTAGCTCTTTCAAGTAATGATTTATCTATAAGAGATACATTATGTGATATGTTTATGATATCAAAATCAGAACAAGTATTTTCTGTATCTAGTTATGCGCATGGTACAGGATTTAGTAAATATATCTGTTTATTATACGACATTCCATATTATCCTTCTTTTTTTATATAATATATTATAGATGGAAAACTTATGTTATTTTGTAAATAGTAGAGGATTATTAAAATCGTGTAACTTTCATTCAAAAAACCCAAAATCCAGTTGTAATAATGACACGGGTTATTTATTTGAAATGCTGACTAATATGTTTCATGGTATGTCAATATATGTATGTAGTGACTTATTAAAATTTTTTGTAACAGTTATAATGCCAAAAATAAATAAATTGTTTGTTCTTGTCTCTGGAGATTCAGACATATGCGTTCCAAAAGAAGCGTTAAATTCGCAAGAAATGAATAAATTAATAAATTCACCATTTTTACTAAAATGGTTTCTTCAAAATACACAAGTACAAGATAATCTGAAGATGATTCAAATGCCTATAGGTCTGGATTTTCATACTATTTCAAATGATGTAAATCATGGTTGGAAATTACCAAACGAAAGTCATTTACCTGGCGCACAAGAGTTAGTGCTAGCAAATATTAAAGAAACTTCGAAACCGTTTTATGAGAGAATACCTAAAATATATGTTAATTTTTCAAAAACAAATGATAGGTTTGGCGATAGAGTGAATTCTATAAAAAGCATTCCAACAAAATTAATGGTATTTAATGATAATTTTACAAAAAGAACAATAAATTGGCAAATTATGTCAACATATACTTTTGTCTTGTCTCCCTTTGGCAATGGTATGGATTGCCATAGGACATGGGAAGCGCTATGTTTAGGTTGCATACCCATAGTTAGAGCACCTAATTTCACAAAAATGTTTGAAAATTTACCGGTTTTAATTGTTGATAATTGGTCAGAAGTGAATAATGAATTGTTGTTAAAAACCATTGATGAATTTAAACAAAGAACATTCGACTATGAAAAACTTTCTTTACAATATTGGACTGATAAGATTAAACTTATTAATTAAAGTTAATAATTATTTAATATTTAATATTTATATGTTTAAAATATTAAATAATAAACAAGAATTCGTAATCTATAATCGACAATATAATCATTTTAAAAATTATTATAACAGCATAATACCTTTAGACATCTATCAAACATGGTTTACAAAGGATTTGCCTCAAAAAATGAGAGAAAGAGTAGACCTAATTAAATCTCAAAATCCTAGATTTACGCACTATTTATTCGACGATAATGATTGTAGGGAATTTATAAAAACGCATTTTAAACCTGATGTTTTGGATGCTTATGACAGATTAATTCCAGGTGCTTACAGGGCTGATTTATGGAGATTATGCGTTCTTTTTATAAATGGCGGCATTTACATGGATATCAAATTTTGTTGTGTAAATGGGTTCAAATTAATCGAACTTACAGAAAAAGAACATTTTGTAAAGGATAGACCGCCAAATTCTATATATAATGCTTTAATCGCTTGTAAAAAAGGTAATATGTTTTTATACAAATCGATAAGGCAAATCGTTGAAAATGTAAAAAATAAATATTATGGCGAAACTCCTTTATCTCCGACAGGACCTAAAATGCTTGGCTCGGTATTACTTAATAATAAAGTAGGTGTCAATTTGGATATGTTACATTATGATGGTGGAGGATACATTATTTACAAAAATATATTTGTTATTTCAACTGAATATCCAGAATATAATGACGAAAGAATTATACAAAATAACAAAATTAATAAAAAAAGATACGATAAAATGTGGGAAGACCGGAATATTTATAAATAAACGCGTCGTTGATTCCACAAATACGAATAATGTTTTTTAATTGAGTTTTGGTCTCTCTCGGTAGCGTGTCCATTGTAACTTTTTAAAATAGGGGTATCATTAAAATAAATTATTCTATAATTACTGTCATTATTTAATTCTTTATGTCGTAAATCAACCACCGTTTTATCATGTTGCGTCATTATTTTTGACAGCAATTTGGGTCCTGTAGGTTCTAAATAACTATCACCATAAAATTTATTTTTAACATTTTCGACAATCTTATTAATGGCATCAATTAATAATTTATTTCCTGGAAGACAAACCATCAAAGCATTGTATATATTTACACCATCAATATCATATACAAGATGTTCACTTTCAGTTAAGTTAATAAATTTAAAACCGTTTAATGGAGTGTATTTAATGTCCAAATAAATCCCTCCTTTTATAAAAAGAACGCAATATCGCCACAAATCAGCCTTATATGCTCCAGGTATCAGTTTGTCATAAGCATCTAAGACTTCTTTTCTGAAATATAACTTTATAAATTCCCTACAATCATTGTCATCAAATAAAAAGTATTTAAAATTAGGGTTTAAAAATTTTATTTTAAAAATAGACTGCGCCATTAAAGGTGGTAAAATTTTGGAATGCCATGTTTGGAAAATATTTGTTGGTATAATAACATTATAATTAGTTTTTATAGGATATGGCACAGCAAGAGTTTTTTCAAATTCGATTAATTTTTTCTCTTCTTCAATAGTTTTCATGTACACAATATTTTTCATACTGTTCATTTAAATATATAAAATATTAGTTTATAATTTATATATTATTATTACGCTTATAATGGATTTCTGGGTACATTTATAGTTAAATGACTTGAGTGAGTTTGTCACTCAAAATTTTATATCTTTCGTTATTCAGACTTTTTTCTAATAGAGACCAAGGAGTACAAGATTGAAGAGCATTTAGACCTTGGTCACAAAACAAATTGAGTAACGCCGGACTAAACCCTGACATCATAGAACAATTGGGCTGACTCGACAAACTGGGAAACCCGTTGGTGCTTCTCAAATTCCAAAAAAGGATATGTGGTGGCTTATAAGGTTTGCCTTGAACCCTTATTCCAGCTATCTGATATTTTTCTTTCATACTGTCATACAAGGCTTGCTTATTACAAGTATCGCCTGAATCCATTTGCATATCAGATAAAATAACAAGGACTAGGTCTTCTACGTCTTCTTCTGACATCTTATTTTCAATAATCGCATTCAAAATCAAATCTAGCGCAGCATGAAAATTTGTATTCATACCCCATTCAGCGTCTCTTACAACTTTGACTTGTGAAACAAAATCAAGACAACCATCTAATTTCACCCAAGACGGTTTAGAACTAAATGTCATTACGCGTTTGCCCAAAACTGACTTCTCAGCAATTCTAAGCCCAAGCGCAATCGCCGCGTTCATCGGGTCGCCATTCATTGAACCAGAGACGTCAACCATCGCAATCATATTTCCGAGCGCACCGGTTTGCTTCGAGTTGTCGCGCCATTGTGAGTTGAGAATATCCCTTTCTATTTGATTATTTTGTCCGCAAATCAAATCGATGGCTTGCTTTGTAAAATCCGCCATTCCAACACGTTTGCCCTTGATTTCAGAGCAATTCTTAATCGCACTTTGAATGTGATTATTAAAATTTTCGGAACATTGGACTCTGTCTTGAATATCCGGAAACCGCGCCTCACCATTATTTTTAACATTCAAAAATGCCTTCTTTTGCTTGGTAATGGAAATGGATGTTACCTTATTAAAATCGATTGAAGACCACGCTTGTCCACATTGTTTTATTTGTAGTGTGTCGATTTTCCGATTAAGTGCTGATAAAACCTTACGATACTCAGTCTTACATTTGAGAAATGCCTTTTGTTTACTGACGCTAGTATTCGCGGTAGTTAAAAAATAAGCAAAATAATCGGCAGCAAGCAATTCATACAACCAACCAAAACTCGACTTTTCACGAGGCGCCCATTTAGCAACCAACGAAACCTCATTTGAGTTAATAAGCATTTTTTCATAATCTTTGCTAATTTGGTTATTAATCAATTTAATCGCAAAATCAATTAAAGGATGAGTTGAACATCGCGTTTCACTCTTAATGTACTCGCAAAAATATTTGATATCCTTCCAAGACCCGTATTGGTGGATATTTCTATCTCCCAAATTGACAAGACATAGCAGAGCGAACTCTGACAATTCAGGATAAAAGTTATACCACGTATAAATCATCATATATGTCAAATTATATTCGCCTTTGCCATCAATAATGTCGCGAGTATGACCAATCATTCTGTAAAGCATTGACAAATAACCGCCTGCCAATTCTCTTTCCACAATTGATGTACTAGTAGTATTGTGCTTTAAAATGGTTAGCATGTCGTTTAATAGTGATTTCAAATCAGAATCTTTATTGGTTCTAACTAACTGAAAACTGAATTGGATGATTTTCTCTCGGACATCATTTGACCAACCATATTCTACATGACCATTTTCACCGATTTGTTTAGGAGTGTAATTATCGAGTGCGTTAACAAGTGCTGCCATTATTTGATTATATATTTATATCTAATACGCTTTATATTGTTTTTTAATTGTTTTTTTTTTCGATTTTTTACATGTATTCATGCTTGATTGTGTATTAGAAATTATACCTAAATAAATCTTTTTTGTTACGCTATTTAAGTCGCGGTGTTTTAAATCGTCAGTTTTCTCATAAAAAATAAAATAAATGTTATTTAAATCTTGAAACATAGTAATCGTTTTTTCGAAAAAAATTGTGTCTATATGTTTATTAACGGTTAAAAACTTTTGGTTATATGTTGATAAATCAGTAGTTAATAAAAAATTTTTTATATCTTCGGCGTCCAAATTTATATTGTATTTTAAAATGGATAACAATGAGTATCTCTTATCATTTTCAACTGAATTTCTTTTAAGTAATCCAATTAATTCGTCTCTTGTAATAGAATTCTGGACGGACATTAAAAATGGCTCTTGTTTTATTTTTTCAATTTCATTATTTTTATTTACATAAATAAAATCAACATTCACACAGTATAAGTTATCTTTGTAAAAATCATTATATAATTTGTCATTGTCTTCAAAAACATTAATCCAGTCATCGTTTAACTCATTAGTTTCTTCATAATCTAATTCTTCATAATCTAATTCTTTATTCATAATATATTATAAAACAATCATATAATACATTATTGATTTTAACTTATTTAATGTTTCCTATAATAGGTAATTTCTTCATCATCATATTCATCAGTTTCACTTTCATATTCATCGCTGTCACTTGAATACGCTTCATCTAATCTATCGAAATATTCATCATCGTAATCAGGGTCTAAATACTTATTCTCATAAGCATCGTAACCCCATTTATTTATATAATCAGTTTTTTCCTTTTCATACAAATCAACTAAAGCGTCTAAAACTTTTATCGGCCATTGTGATTTTTTCAACCTTTCTTCTCTTTTAACGTCATTTTCATAGTCCTTATTATACTCTATAAATGATTTATTAGTAGTTACATTACGTTTTATTACTGCCCATCCATAAGGAATTTCTTTAACTTTATCTTCTACAACAACAACTTCAACTTGTTTTAATTTTTCAGAAAAACTAATAACTGGTTTTTGTATAGTTTCAACCTTCTTACCCAAAATATTTAGGTCTGGAAAATTATCAATAGATAATGCTTTGTTTTGCTCGATTATATGTTTTTTAAATTCTTCTTCATTGCGTTGTTGCTGTGCTTTATCATTGACTTTTTGTGAAAAACTATTTCTTTCAGTATAAGAAGGTCTTTCATTATACGACGGTCTTTCATTGTACGACTGTCTTTCAGTATAAGACGGTCTTTCATTATTAACTACTTGTTTAAAATGATTTATTTTCGGAATTTCATCTATTATAATTAATTTTGGTTCTTGTTTTACTTCCTTTTTTTCTTCCTTTTTTACCGGCTCAGAAAGAGCAGCGAACCTGGTATTTGATTTAAACTTATTGCTCATTATTATCTAATTATAATATATTATATAAATTACTATAATAAATTGTATTTAATATATTATAAGCAAGTTTTTATAATAATGATTTAAAGATATATACCTGTATATATTTATCTCCTTACAGCAAACGTTTAGTTTAGTTTATTTAAAAATAAAAATTCCAATTTTATATATATTTACAGGAGGTCGCAATTCTTACAATTTAATTAATTATAATTATCGGATGGGTTTATAATTAATTTAAAATTAAATTGTTAATGTACTTTTATTATAATATGGGTTCCAAAACTGAAATAGCAGCAAACTTATTTATCCAAAAAAATAAACAAAATTCAAAACAGATAGTTATATTAGAGAATCAATCTGGATACACTGATGTATTAATGTCATTAGAAAAAACATTCTCTGGGTATTAATTATCCGAATAAAAAAATTTATAATTTTTAAATTGTTAATAATTAAAATACTTTTCTAAATATCATCCGCATCAATCCAATCACTATTATCTATCACTATATTGGTTACTTGACCCTTGTTGGCAATTTCCGCCGCGATAAGTTTATCTATTTCCTCATTTTTATTTTCAGCAAATGTAAATCCCAAATCTTCTTCGTCGTCATCGTCAAATTCCTCATTTATATCACCATTAATGTCGTCATTTTTTGAAAATAACCGCCATTTCACGTTTTTTACAGTGCTCTTGAGTCTATCCCTGTCCAAATTCGAATAAACCTCCAACAAGTCGCAATTTTCTAATTTATCACTGCTTTTAGTATTTTCTGTTTTATTTTGTTCCCATTCCCTCAAACCAACCAGGGTCCAAGTTCCGATTTCTAGAGTATTGTCTCTTTTTCCGCGGCCTCTAAATTTGCCTCTTATATGACATAACCGCATTACATTATCAATACAAAGGACATGACACATTCCATTGCCCAATATTTTTTCCACCTTAGCATATACTTCGCAAATGTCTTCTGAAATCCGCAATATATCGGCTTTCGGACCAGATGACGCGAACTTGCGTGCCTGACCCTTCGTTTTGTTTCCACCAGCGTTCTTGACCATTTTCTTTCTTGTTATTATGTTTTTACTTATTTGTGTTATATTGATTTCAATTTTATTTTTATATAATTGAAATTGTAGTTTTATTACTCTGAAAATTTATCTTTCGCCTTCTGAACATCGTTCTCGACATTTTTAATATGTATTTTTTCCCAATATCTCGAATTATCTAGCTCGGCATCAGATAAAACCCAGTTAATATCCTTGTCAATAATTTTTTCTGCGATTTTACTTGCTCGGTTATAATGAAAATCCGATGTAACCACAACTATTTCCGAGTAGTCAATTGATGTTTCTTCCAAATATTTTTTTACCATAATAAAATTCTCAGCAGTATTTGTTGCTTCTGTATCATAAATATAATCCCATTTATTACCTACAAATTCATAACTATATATTTCTTCTAAATCCGAAATAGCTTGAGACATTTTTTCTGCCTCCGTGATTGTGTCCTCATTTGGATTTTTTATTCCACCACTTAAAAACCAATTCACGTTGCTTTCATTAAAATAACTGGCATATTGCATTGCCGCAGCAATCCGGTCATTTAATAAGTAGGAAACGTTACAGCCTAAAATAATTAATAAAATATACATCGTTTTCGATGATGGTTTCTTTAGTATTGTATGTTTGTTATTCTTTTATATTTTGTAAAAATATAAAAAAGTAATTCAATTTTATTTTTTATTATTTTAAATAAATAAAAAATCACACAATAACAGTTGTTTTTCTTGTTTTTGAATGTCCATATTTGTATTTCTTTTTTGATTTTTTCGCCAAAATAAATGCTTTTTTCTTATGGTCACAACCTTTTTCCAATATATCGTAATCAACTGCTGCGGATTTTCCGGCAGTTATTGAACTGGCTAACCGAGCTAAACCCCATGATTGAGATGTTTGATTGGGTCTCGAACCAGACGAATAATAAGCACCTTCGCCTTTGCGCACAATTTGTTTTAATGCCGACAAAGAACAACCTGTTTTTCTTGCCAATTCATTATTAGGTTCGACATTTTGAATATTGTATATTTTTCGAGCGTCTGTTACGTGTTGCGACGGCTTACTTTTATAAGATTTCAGCTTCTTTCGAGTAAAAAATTCGCCTTTTTTGTATTGTTTTCTTGATTTAATCAACATTTTTGCTTGCTTTTGTGTATCTTTTATTTCATTTGACGAAGGCAAATATCTTCTTGGCACTTTTAACTTTGTCATTTATATAATTAAACTATTATAATTTTGATTATTTAATATATTTTAAAAATTGTATGTTACTTTGTCTATAGTATCTAAAATATCAGCGTCAATTTCAATAACTCCATTTTTATTATGTTCATTGTAAAATGATACCCATGTTCTCTCTTTTTTTATATCTTGTATTGTTTTATTTTCTACGACCGCGGTTTGTTCATCTGGTTCGTAGCCATATTCATCGTAAAAATCGTCATTGTCTTCGTCGCCGAATGTAACCTGTTTATTTTTGTCATCAATTACGCCATTGTATGTTAAAATCCGAGTTTTCCATAAAGGTGAGAACGACGCATGATAAAGCCAGTTATAATAATACGCAGTTTTTACGTCTTGTTTTTCTCTCTTCAAACCAAATAATGAAAGATAATTGTTTGCGTCTATTGAATAAATCTTCGCCAATGGCAAGATTTTACGCGGCGGAAAATCTGCTTCAGCCTGAATCGTTTCATACATTATTACATCTTCTGGGTCTACATGAACATATATGTTCTTACCCATTTTTTTGTTTGCTTCCACTGTAAAACAATGTACAATTCTACATAATATTAAAACTCTTTTATTCGACGAATGTTTATCGTAGTCAAGAATCTTCTTTTTCATACCCATTTCAGTAACAAAATAGTTTGACGCTACTTCAAAAGCGTCATGAATATGGTCATCCTTTATATCGGTTAAAATGAATGACGCAATCATCATGAAATCTCTGGTTCTCAATGCGCTCAATAATTCAGTTCGCATAATTTCAATATTGTTTCCTGAGGAAGTAATGTAATCATGAATATCCGATTTATCAAAATCACAAACATTGACTATTTGTTTTAGCATAAATACGTCTATATTATGAGGTCTTATCACAAAATTATTAACAATCATAGCTATATAGTTAGCAAATTCTATACCCAAATTCAAGTTATTTTTCAATTTGGTTTGTAAATATTTTTCAAATGATGGGTTCAGAGTGTAATAAAAGTCGTAATACAATGCCCAAAACACCTGAACCAATTCATTTTGAAACCCAGAATAATACAGTTCATATGCCCAAAATGTGGCTTCTTCTTCGTTTTTATTTAGAATACATAGGATGAGCGCTAATTTGACCTCGTCCTTCGCATAAAGATATCTTGTGAAATGTAATTCGTTTGCTAGCTCCATTTGTCCTTTACACTTTTATTAGTTATTGGGTTTATTAGTTTTTAACAATAACAAATTAATTAAAAGTAAATCAATTTTATTTAATTTATATAAGTTATTTTATCTCATTTAATAATATAATGAGTGCTTGGAACGATTTTGTAAAGAAAATTTACTGGGAAAATAAGAAGAAAACTCCCAGTTTTCAATTTAAAGATGCATTGAAAGAAGCAAGTAGACGTAAAGGTGAAATGGGTAGCAGCAGCATCAAAAGCAATAAAAACGATAAATCTATGAAAAAGTTCAACAACAAGTCTAAAAAATGCTGTAAATGTCCCAAGAAGAGGAAGACCCGCAAGAGTGGTTTCTTCTAATAAAGTTTATACCGGTTCTGCTATAAAATAATATAAAGCTATGTTATTTATATTATTTACAAATGAATAGAGTTGAACAAATGAAAAAAATCCAAAATGAAGCGTTAGAATTATTCACTAAAAAAAATATTGATTACGGCGATGCGTTTGCTAAATATGGTGTTATCGGGGTTTTAATGCGCATAGAAGATAAACTGCAACGTTCTATGTCTATAACAAAAAATGGTGTAAATTTAATAAATGATGAGGGTATTAGAGACACATTAATAGATTTACATAATTATGCCGCAATGGCATTAATGTTATTAGATGAATAATACATTTTAACACAACTTAACTTTTTTATGACTCATATACTTGTAACCAATATCAATCAATTCTTGTCCATCATCAAAATTCAACATATTATAATCATCGAAATGTTTGGAATCTACAAAATAATTGTTAATTTCGCCGTAAGGTTTGTCACAAGCTTGGTTTATTGTTGAATACGGATTGTTGTAATTGCTGGTTATGATTTGAAACGACCTTACTATCATATCTTTGATGGATGTTATTGGCGTATCATCTTCTTCCAATTGATTGCCAGGTGTAATGTAAGTAATATTTAAATAATCATTCACGTGTACTACGTCTAACAATTCGTTACTCAATGTGCCGCCATCCGCATACAAATAATTATTGTAGCTTATCGGCGGGAATATCACAGGAATAGCCGACGTAGACATCATTATTTTCACTTGGTCTACGGCAGTCTTGGTGTCAAATTGAAAGACATCTAGTTTTCCAGTATATAAATTGGTCGCGCCAATCAGTGTTTTTATAAATGGTTTATTGGGCATTTTACTTACGACGCTAGTGAGTGTGTCAAATAACGGCTCAGTATTTAGCAAAGAGACGCCGGTTTCTGGCAACAATCGATAAACCTTAAAATTGCGCATAGTAGAATACAATGTTTCTGCGCGTTTAATGCCAACGCTTAAATCGTCGTAAAATGATAAGAAACCAGCATTTAGACCACCAGCTGAAATTCCAGTATACATGTCGTATTTTTTGGGATTAAGTTCATTGATTTTTTTTAAGATACCGATTTCAACGGCACCAAATGCTCCGCCACCGCTGAAGGCTAATTGGTTAAAGGTTGCTGATACTAAATTTGAAAAATATGCAAACAAAAAAATTACTTGTAAGGCGTTCATTATTTATATTATAGTGTTATTTTTATATTTACTTTTTATATCTTTTACTCTTATTTCTTCTTGTAATCTTATTTCTTCTTGTAATCTTATTTCTTCTTTTTTTTCTTCTGCCACCGATTCCTTGTGCGTTGAGATAGTCAACAATATCTACTAATTTAAAACCAAATTTTTTTTGGGGGTCTATTTGTATGTTAAATCGATTAGAAAGAAATTGTGATGCTTCTTGAATTACGTCGTCAATAGGCATCGTTTTTGGTAAATTAAGTTTGGCACATATAATATTTTTATATTCATTTGCAATTAAATCATATATTAAATTTAGTTTTTTGAAGATAGTGTTTTCATATGGCGTAAAATGTACTCTTATTTTTTCCGTGTTAAGTTTGTTTTTTGCGAGTTCAATAAATTCTACATAACTTATATTATTAATACCTTCATCACCTAATCCAAGTATGTCATTTATAAATTTACGCCTATTTTTTATACTGCCGTATCTATCTACCATCTGAATTAAAATTGGTTCATTTGTATTCATACGTTGTTGTTCCAAATTATCACTGAACCTTTCAGCAGAATCTGTAATTTCTCCTGCTAAAAATGGATCTAACTGTGGTGGATTTACTTGCATTTATATTATATTATATTTTTTATATTTTTTTATAAATTTCTAAGCATTTCAATTTTTTTATAAAAAACGAAAAAATTGAATTATATTTTCCAAATAATTATAAATATATAAAACTTAATATAACACAGCAAACTAACCCAAAACAATTTTAAACATGACCGCAATTTTCAGAAGACCCACCGCCGCCGATTTTATGAGAATCGAATTAGAAGACGAGGAGAAGAACCGCATTAGGCGCATGAATATCGAGAGACTTAAGCAGTTTCTACAAGGAAAGTACGAGTTGGAGGAAGGCGAGATACTAGAAGCTTTCGAATACGAAGAGGCACAAGAGCTGATTTCCACCTTTTCTTAAAAATACACATTTCATATAATTTCATTTAAACTTAATTAATTTAACTTAATCACAATTTTATTTGCGTTTTTTTGTCTTATTGCGCATTTTTTTTCCACCATGACGGCGACCACTACGTTTACCTAATGTTTCACGATAGGAATCTTCTTTGTTGACTTGAGATACTGGTGCTTGAAATGTTGGCGCTTGAAATATTGGCGCTTCAAATATTGTTGTTTGAGCATGTTTATTTGTTTTTGGATAAAATAATGTTCCAAAAATACCTACTGCTGCAGCCAATATAATATAACCATACGGACTTTTTTTTGAAAAAAAATTATCAACAATAGGGCTCATTTTATTATATATATATTCAATATATTTTTTAACTTAACAATAAATCAAATAATTTTTTCATTTTTTCATTAGAAAATTCATTTATAAAATTCCAATCCGCGTTTTCAAACAGTTTATCATAATTTTCGCTAGTTTCTTTTAGTGTTTCTCTCTTCAAAGGATTTGGATGAATATTTTTAATTAGTAATAACGAAAATTTATTCATAAAAGAACCCTTAAGAGAGAAAACATTTGAAATGTTACCAATAATATGTAAATACAAAATACTCAAGCTATAATTGTCCCAATATTGACTATATTTCAAAATATCAGCAATTATTGCCGATTTAGGTTTATTAATGTATTTTTTCAAAGTGTCGATACATGCTTTTTCATAGGAATTCCTATAATTTTGCGAGAAAAGAATTAATATGTCCATATTTTTGACATAATTATTACAAATAACTTCTATAAATGACAATGATAAGGTGTCCTCATTATTTACTATTAAATAGAATAACACGTGTATTTCCAACGGTTTATAAGTATAATTGTCAATATTCGCGATTATGTTTTGGATATATGACACATTTAGGTCAGAAATCAGTAGGCTATTTTTGAAATGGTTTAAAAAAGGTCGGTTCTCATTTAACGAAAATACAATATTTTCAGCACTTAACTCAAAAAAACATATGTTATTTTCATTTAACTGTAATAAACTGGTAAGCAAATTCGTGTAAGTATTTAAAATATTGAATACAAATTTTTTATTTATATTAATTACATTATTGTTATTCGGAAAATTAAATAAAAAATCGCGAAAACCAATACGTTTTTCATCATTATAATTAAAAAGAATGTATTTGTTGCTTTTATACATTTTATCTAAATCCACATTTTCTATTATTTTTTCGCCGATTTTACCAATATCTATAAAATCATAGTCTACAAATATATCATAATAATTTCTGTAATATGGTATTTTTGCGATTATTTCACATATTTTAATGTCATTTATGGAAAAAAAATCATAAGATACTATTTTTGTTTTATTATCATTATTAACATCATCAGTATATTTATGATTTTTTCTTTGGGTATTGGATATTTGATTGTTAATTAAACTTATATTAATGCTTTTGTTCATTTATTAGTTTTATTATTATTACTTTAATATTTTATTTTGTTACTAACATAAAATATCTATTTTTATATGTTTTTTTTATCTTATCTCTGATTTCGTTATGGTCCGTAAAACCTGCTTTACATAAGCGATTTACCTCTTCCTTCAAGTTTTCAATCTTTTCTTTGCAAAACAGCGAAAATCCTTCGGAAGGCTTATAATCCTTATTGTTAACATTGCCAATAATATGTTCGTCCATTGCGTCGAGCAGTTCCTTTTGAACGCCGATATAAACGCGCCTCTTCTGAGGCTCCTTCTTGTCGTTTGTCTTCTTTCTGAAATAATAACGAGCGCTCTTAAACATCTTATCCAATACGTCGCCATTGTAATCCAAATTGGCTAAGCGTCTGACTTCAGTGTCTACCAGATTTTCGTTTTCTTCAATCCAAACTTGCCACGCTTCTTTGAAATCCTTTCGATGGTCGTACTGATGAATCTTTGAAAACTTGTATAGCTCCTGTGTGAATTCATCTGTGAATTTGTAGCGATAAATGCTGACATTATTTGATAATTCGATTTCGCGGACAGTTGTAAAATCCATTCTTGATTTTTAATATATTGTATAATGATTGTATGTAGTTATACGCTTGAATAAAAAAAGTATTTTTATTTCAATTTTTTTTGTAAAATAATTAAAATACATGAAAATTTATAATATACCTATTTTCTCTAACGTTTTTGCTAATTTAACTGCCTCCTTGTATTGCTTTTTTATAACACGTGTATTTTCTTCAACACTATCTACTTCTACATACCGATACGCTGTAAAACATGTGACTGGTAAACTTGCGACTTGCTCAACAGGCACTGCGATTGGTATAGCTTCAGCAATTGCTGTAGGAATATCATTTTCTATTGGTAAAGCATTTAAATTATCATAGTATTCCTTTACCTTTTTATTTATTCTTATTTTTGTTACGTCAAATGATGTTAAATATAATCCATTCAAGCTTTTTACTCGTGACAACGCGACATATGTTTGTCCGCACTCGAAAATTCCGCTTCCAACATCTATTTCCGCAGCGTCCATCGTGGCACCTTGTGACTTGTGAATTGTTAAAGCCCACGCCAAAATAAGCGGTACCTGTGAAACACCTATGCCCGGAATTTTGTCACTTTGCCAAATATTACGTGTCATTATCATTTCAATACCATTATTAAATTTTACTTGAGGGCATCCGGATACAGCGCAAAAACCAGTGATAATACCTTGACTGCCATTACAAACATCTAATCCTCGTTCAGATTGGATATTTATAATGGACATAACTTGAGCACCGACTTTCAGTTTCATTTCTTTTTCACAAATAAGATTGTTCGCCAGAAATTCCAACTCCATTTGTATATCTTTATCAGTATAATCACAACGAATTGCTCTTTCGGCTCGTGTCATCTCCAAATCCTTTAAATATTTAATCTTGAATTCTTTTTCGTCGCTTTGTAGTGCCGACATTTTGGTATTATTAATGTTTTCTACCTTCACGCGCGTAGGGAACAATTTTGTCGGCTCGGCTACCAAATTTGGGTCGAAACTTCGCCCTACATACTCTAATAATAAATCGTTTGATTTTCTCTTGATTTTGCCCTCCCGGATTTGATTCAATAGTGTTGAGTAGGTTTCGTCGGTTTGCCTGAAGATTTTTACCAATTGAATTTGGCAATGTGGGTTAAATACATTATTCCAATCTTCGCTTTCAAAGCAGAAACGCTGTGTATCTGGTTCATCTTTGTCGCCGACGGGTGGCAATTGGAAGAAATCACCTGAAAATATAAGCTGAATGCCGCCAAATGGATTCGGATTATTTCGCACTGCTTTGCCGATTGAGTTCAAAACATTAAATAATTTTAATGAAAGCATACTCACTTCGTCTACTACTAGAATATCGGTTTCTTTCCACAATGCTTTCGCAAATTTATTCTTCTTTATTTTTGTTACTAGTTGTTCTATTGTGCCATTTCCTAGACCAATACCGGCCCATGAATGAAGGGTTTTTGCTTTACAATTTAATAAAACCGCTGCGCAGCCGGTTAGTGCTGTTACTTGAATATTTTTGAATTTTTTAAAAGCATCTGAGTTTATTAGTCGAATTAATGCGGATTTTCCTGAACCACCAGGACCTGTAATAAATATATTATGTCCTTGAACATATTTATCAAATGCTATTTGCTGTTCTTTTGAAAGTTCCATTATATATCTTTATATCTTTATATTTAATATGATTTTTTAAATCAATTTTATCTATATCCACTTTATCCACTTTTAAAAAAGTGGAGCAAAAATAAAGCAAAAATATTTAAATATACTCTAAATTTTTTACTCTTTCTTTCAATTCTTGTATTTCTTTTATTAAAATGCCAATTAATCCAGTATAATTTACACTTTGTAAATTTTCTCCGTCCTTCTCTCCAGTTACTAAAAATGGATACACTTCTTGTAGTTCATGGGCTATTAAACCAATATCTTGCTTACCAAGACTGATATTGTTATAAGTAACAGGTCTCAAATTATCAACAGTGAATTTTTCATCAAGAGGAATTACATGTGTTTTAATTCGGTAATCAGAACTAGAATTATAAGATGTGGCGTTAACATTCCCACTGACATCCAACGGAGTTGTAGGTCCTGTTTTTCCTATGCCAACATTACCGGAATTATAATAGACATAAGAACCAGATAAAACCCACGGTGAAGTTCCTGTGACTCCTTGAAGTCCTGTGACTCCTTGAAGTCCTGTGACTCCTTGAAGTCCTGTGACTCCTTGTATTCCTGTGACTCCTTGAATGCCTTGAAGACCTTGAAGTCCTGTAGCACCTTGAAGTCCTGTAGCACCTTGAAGTCCTTGAATGCCTGTGACTCCTTGAATGCCTTGAAGACCTTGAGGACCTTGAAGTCCTGTAGCACCTTGAGGACCTTGAAGTCCTTGAAGTCCTGTAGCGCCTTGAAGACCTTGAATTCCTGTCACACCTTGAAGACCTTGAATTCCTGTCACACCTTGAAGACCTTGAATTCCTGTCACACCTTGAAGACCTTGAAATCCTGTTGTACCTTGAGATATTATTCCATCTTGAAGTCCTACATCCGCAATTGATAACCAAATACTACCAGAATTATTATCAACCGCAGTTTGGTATTTTCCTGATGCCGATACAGATACTGAACTCCATTGTAGACTTGAACCTTTAGGAGCCCAAGTTGAACCAAAATCAGTTGATATATAAATTTGTCCGTTTTTTATAGAAGCAGTTTGGTATTGTCCTGTTGCCGATACAGATACTGAACTCCATTCTAGACTTGGACCTTTAGGCTCCCAAGTTGAACCAAAATTGGTTGATATATAAATTTGTCCATTATTTACAGTAGCAGTTTGGTATTGTCCTGATGCTGATAAAGATATTGAGCTCCATTGAAGAATTGAACCTGTAGGAGCCCAAGTTGAACCAAAATCACTTGATAACCATATTTGATGTGGAGCATTATGTCCAACAGCAGATTGATATTGTCCTGACGCTGATACTGATACTGAAGTCCAATAGTATCCTGGAGCATTTTGAGTTTTCCAATTAACACCATTATCATTTGATGTATAAATTCCACCATCAGCGAACACGGCAGTTTGATATTGTCCTGATGCTGATAAAGATACTGAACTCCAAGGGTGACTACCCCCGTCGTAATCCATAAATGTGCTTACAGGATTCCAATTATCGCCAAAATTGTTTGATATATAAATTTGTCCACCATAAACAACAGCGGTTTGGTATTGTCCTGATGCGGATACTGATACTGAAGACCAAATTCGATTTGAATCTTTAGGATACCATGATGAACCAATGTCAGTTGATACATAAATTTGTCCACCATTAACAACAGCGGTTTGGTATTGTCCTGATGCGGATACTGATACTGAAGACCAATTTTGTGTAGAACCTTTAGGAGACCAAGATGACCCATAATTACTCAATGATGTAGCAATTGTTGAAAACAATAATTCTAATAAATTTTGGTCAAAACTTCCAGTAGCACCATCTAACCCTCTTAGGCCTGTGACACCTTGAAGACCTTGAATGCCTGGAAGACCTTGAATGCCTGTGACACCTGGAAGACCTTGAATGCCTGTGACACCTTGAAGACCTGTGACACCTTGAAGACCTTGAATGCCTGGAATACCTTGAATGCCTGTGGCACCAGGTAAACCTCTTAGTCCAGTTGCTCCTGTTGATACAACAGAATAAAGTGACCCATTTTTATATAAATTGCCTGTAAAATTTATATTGCCATTAACATCCAAGGCATAACCACTAGAAGGATTATAAACACCTCCAATGCCCACATAATAACCACGTATATTTATTTTTTCGCTTGAAGTGCCCAAAACAATTTGATTTGACTCATCTATAATTGCTTTGTAACCAATAGCAGTTGAATTATTGTAACTGATTGTATTTGAAGCAATGTCTGTATTAGAACCTAAAAATGTATTATTACTTGAATTACTAGTCAAATTATAACCAGCGTGATAACCATTTGCGGTATTATTAGTACCGTCTATATTATATCTAAGCGCAGAGGTGCCAATTGCTGTATTGTTTGAGCCAGTTCTATTTGAGAAAAGTGCAGTTAAACCATTCGCGGTATTCTCAACTCCAGTTGTGTTAGAAATAAGTGAATAAGCGCCATCTGCGGTATTATAATTGCCGGTTGTATTAAAATAAAGTGCATAAGAACCGTTTGCTGTATTATAATTACCGATTGTATTAGACAAAAGTGCTTGATAACCGTTTGCGGTATTATCAGTACCTTTTGAATTAGACAAAAGTGCTTGATAACCGTTTGCGGTATTGTTAATGCCACCGTCATTATTTAAAAGTACTTTAAAACCTACTGCTGTATTACTAGCAAGACTGCCTTTACCATTTCCAACAGTTAAACCATTAATGTTAGCATTTACATTTAAATTACCACTACAGACAAAGTCTTTTTGAACATTTAAATTGCCATTAACATTTAAATTGCCATTAACATTAGCATTCGTAGTTACATTTAAATTTCCGCTACAATCAATGTCTTTTTGAACATGTAACATTCCATTAATGTCAGTATTTTTTGATACATTCACATTCCCACTACAATCAATGTCTTTTTGAACATGTAAAATACCATTAATATTAGCATTCGTAGTTACATTTAAATTCCCACTACAATCAATGTCTTTTTGAACATGTAAAATACCATTAATATTAGCATTGGAAGTTACATTTAAATTCCCACTACAATCAATGTATTCTTTAACATATAAATGACCATTAATGTCAGTATTTTTTGATACATTCACATTCCCACTACAGTCAATGTCTTTTTGAACATGTAACAATCCATTAATCTCTGTATTTTTTGATACATTCACATTCCCACTACAGTCAAAATCTTCTTGAACATGTAAATTCTTAGTAATATCTAAATCACCATAAATTGTTATATTTCCACTTATATCATGATTAAAATTAATGTAGGTATTAGGATGTCCGACATTTTGTGTAACATAAAATTTATTTGTGGCATTAATATTGCTTTTTACAATATTTTGATTAGCAGAATATTGTGTGCCGCCATATTTTCTAAATGACATTATACTATACTATATTCTTATAAAAGTATTCATTTTTTAACAGTATTAATAAAAAGTAAAATTTAAATGTTAAATAATGACCTTAGATTACCTTCATGATTTCTATTTTTCCTCTGCGTTTTACCTTTGCCTTTGCCTTTGCCTTTGCCTCTAACTCTAGTCTTACCGTTTCCTTTTCTAATACCCTTGGCGGTGCTATTTATATGATGTTTATAGACGCGGTGAGTTTTATAACGTTTACTAGGTGTTTCAGTATCTTTATCAATTGTCAAAGGTATAATCAATTCTTCGTCGGTAAGAGGGCTGGAAATATGAGTATTTTTTGGGTTCTGTATTAGTAGGTCTTCAGAATCATTATCTGTAATATAATCCAAAGAAACTGTAGGATTATATCTAGCAGCGAGACTATTGATAGAATCAGACTCATCAAGAAAATCGTCCAAATAAATAATATTCATATCAGCGTTAAATTCGGGTTTTTTAAAATCATTTTTCAACCTCTTATCAATCGGTTTATCAACACTGTTAATATTTAATAATTTGGCTAAATCTTTTTTGGTTAATTTAACATCATAGTGACCTTTTTTCCCATTGCTGTTTAAATCAACAGATACATTCGCGACTTTGCCGTCATAATCCGCGTCCCAACTCATTTCCTCAATTTTATTACGATTGTTATTATGAATTATAGTTTTAGCAGTCCCTCGATTTTTAATAAATGTGTCTAACATATTTATATTAAAAGCATATTTTTTTTATGGAATATGTCATAAAAAAAAATATGTTATTATAGATATGAATCTAAATTTTACCGAAATAGATGATTTAGGTGACAATGATAATTTTGATGTAAATTATTGGGAAAAATCACAAACTAAAGTGGAAAAAAAGAAATTCAATTATGATGATATTTTAAATTCATTAAATATGGTTGTAAATAAAAACGGTGTGTTACAATATATGACGACAAACGTGGTTCAAGAAGAAGAACAATCAACAAAACAATATTCTAAACAAAAAGGACAACCACTAGAGCCACAAGTGAAGAACAGTCATATTTACAATAAATATTTTAAGGATTACAAGGACCCAAATGCCGAAATTACACAGGAAGTGAAAGTGCCTCAAACCATTGAAGAATATAGGAGAATGGTTTTGGAAGAGCGTATAAAACGAATTCAAGAGAGAAATCGAATAGCACAAATAAAATCTACAAAATTGCTATTTGAAAGTAATAATACAAATAATAGCAATGGTAATAATGGTAAAATTGGTGTGAGTAAAAATACTTTACGTATGATGAAATTCAATTAACTATAAAAATAAAACTATATTTTAGATATAGTATATATATTATATATATTATATATACTATGACGAAATTTGTAGAAGCAGCACAAAATGGCGACCTAAATGAAGTTATAAGATTATTAAATATAAATCCAGACATTATTAATGAATTGGACCGAGAACATGATACGGCAATTATGAAAGCGTGTAGAAATTGTCATGCCGTTGATGTAGTAGCTTTTTTGCTGGAAAAAGGCGCCAACATTAACGACAAACCGTATCGAGATACAATTGACCAAACACCGCTCATTATTGCTGCGTTTAATGGATGTACAGATATAGTGAGAATGTTGTTAGATGCTGGCGCAGATATACATCATAGAAATGACCAAGGTGAAAACGCACTTATAAGTGCAGCGCAAGAAGGAAATATAGATGTGGTTAAGGTTTTACTTGAAGCGGGCGCTGATGTAACACAGACAAATGCGGACGGTGAAACAGCGCTTTCACTCGCAATAATGCTTAGACAAAAAAAGGAATTAATTGATTTATTAAGAGAAAAAACAATAGCAAAAGGCATTAAAAAAAGACACACTAAAAGAATGCGTTCTAAAAGAAGAACTGTGAAGAAGAAAAGAAAAACAGTAAATAAGAGTAAGAGACATTAAATTATAATATATTTAAAATATATAATGTCAAAAACGCACATTTTTGATGGAGAAGACACAGATAAGGATATACCAACGCAAATCAAAGAATATAAACCTGAAATTAGGGTTGGTGATTATATAGAACATCATTTTAATAATCAAATGGGAAATAAAAAATTCAGAGTGATTTCTGTAAATAAAAATTTATCCAATGGCACAAAAAAATACGATTTAGAAGAAGAAGAATGGACTGCCTCTGGTGGCAGAATGAAAAAAAATAGAAGAAAAACAAGAAAATCAAGAAAATCAAGAAAAACAAGAAAATCAAGAACATATAGAAGAAAATAATAAGTTATCCAAAAACTACTTAAAGACAAAATAAGTAGTAATATGTTAATTAAACCTAACCACCCCGACTTTAGCTCAGTTGGTAGAGCGTTTGACTGTAGATGTCTAAAAAGTAATCAAATTGTCGCCTGTTCGATTCAGGCAAGTCGGATTATATTTTATTTAATACGTATTTTTGAAATACTTATTAAACTTTATTATTTTCATCAGGTTCATGACATACAACGTCAAAATCCATAAGTGAATTTGACGAATCGGACCGTTTGCTGCGTTTCTCATCATGTGTATCGTCAATTTGAAATTTTATATTATTAGAATCATCGCCTTTTAATTTGATAACATTGCCTATTTTATTATTGTTACCATAATTTTTAAGCGAAATTACATTTTCCTCAGTGAAATCAGTACAACATTTTATATCTTTATAAATTTCACCCTTTTCTATTTTGTCATACAAACAATCAACTATTTTTGGGTTATTTTTAAAATAAACCAACAATTCCTTTTTCTTTTTCTCTTCCTCTTCTATTTGCTTCTTCAAATCTTCTAAACACTTATCTTGACACCCATAAGGGTCCATTACATCTTCTATAAACTTATTCGTTTTTCTTGGGTCAACTATTATTTCTTTAATGCCATAACCACAGAAAATCCATCTTCTAAATATCATCGATTTATATTTTTCGGCATTTTCCATTTCTTTTACAAACATGTCATCAATAATAGAAAACGCGGACTTTAATATAAGCAAATTGTTAATGTGTCTATCTTTTTCTTTTATTAGTCGGCTTATTTCAAGTTCCAAATTTTTAAGAGATGATTTTTTCTCCTTGTTTTTTTTTGATTTTAATACAGCAATCAAATAGCTTCTCTGGTTTCTATTTTCTTTTAGTGAATTTATTTTGCGTTTTCTTATGTCTTCTATTTTTTTTATAATCAAAAAAACATTAGTATTATACATAATAGGATACACAGTTCGAATTGTTTTAGGTATTATAAATTGATTGGTTTCCTTTATTTCATTAATTTTTTTTTCGGTTTCATCCAATTTGGTTTTTATCGTTTTTTTTGTTTCTTCAATAGTTCCAGAATCAAATAGTAAAGTTGTTCCAGAGAGAAATTCTATCGATGTTTGTAATTTGTCATACTGATGTGATGATATTTTGTGGGCTTCTGATGTGGCGTCTAATTTTAAATAGTTCACAACGGTTAAAAGAAAAGCAATGACTCCATTTATCCCAGCAATCAAATACATACCCCAATCATAATCTTTTACAACCGAAGATAAAACGGTTGCGATTGTTGATAATAAAATAGAAGGCATCATCAAATAATTCAGTCTGGTTTCACAATATGTTTTTGATTCCATATAAATGAGTTTTTGACCTCTTAAATACGTGGCTAAAATATCTAGAGCACTTGAATGATATTCTTTTTCGGAAAAATAATCTTTCCAAATTTCATCTTCTACTTCTTTGAACGTCCATTTTTTATATGTTATTTTGTTGGATTTTTTAGATATTATGTTACCAGAAGCATCTTTTACAATATTATTTCCAGAAGCATCTTTTACAGAACTATCATTTGAAGAAGCTGCTTCAACTTCATCTTCAAATACGTATCCTATTCCTTCAGTTTCATTTGCCTCTACTGGCTCATCATTATATGACGACCTTGACATAAATCTATCATCCACAAATTTTTTATTAGCAATCGCAGGATGTTGTTTATTAATTATGTCCTTTTTCATTCTACCCAATTGCGTTTCTTTAAAGTTAGATTGTTTATTATTCATAATATTTAATGATACATTAAAAATATAATGTTAACTAATTATATAAAATGCATAAAACTAGAACTAGGAACTCTAAAACTAGAGGATGGAAAAATGAAAAGCCTAGTTATCATCAAAGAACGGTTATGCTTAAAAAATGCGGCAGAAAATGCTTTTTAGGTTCGAAAAAATCTTTCCCTATTTGTAAGAAGAACACGTGTAAAGTGAGTCCAAAAGGCGTTTATTCGGCATATATTAGAGCTCGCCAATATAGTTCAAAAGGGCAAAAATACCAAGCTATTTCTAGAAAAGCAAGAAAAATAATTATGAAAAAGCATTTGTAAAATAAAGTTGAATTATATTTATACAAATAAATTATAAATATAAATATAATATTAATATAGCAAATTAAAATGAACAAAATAGCTAAGCAATTTGAACCATGTTATTTTGGAAATGGTTGGGGAAACTATGATGATATTGAAAACTATGAGTATAATTTATTACAATTACAACGGTTACCATTAGTTAAAAAGGTTTCTCAAAATCATTGTAACAGTAAAAATAATACATATATAAATAAAGTTAAACAATGCGAAAATACAGTGGTTGCCGGTTTAATAATTAAGGTTAGTTCAACAACTTTTGTCACATTATTATTATCCTATTTTGTATACCGTGCGATTTAATTATATATTAAATAACAAAATTACCACTCCGGAACCACCGCCAACTGAACTAATCACTATTAAATAATATTGGGCAATTCTAAATTTGGTCTTAAATAATTTTGGAAATTATTTGTTCCGCAAATCGTATTTCCAAATAGATTACCACTTGGGTCAATTGTGTAATCTAAATAAGGTATAGACATTACATCTAAATAAGCTGGCACAGCATAAGGGTTGTTTTGTTGGATAACCGGAACATCAGTCAAATCTAATTTTGTTACCAAATTAATATTTAAATTTGATATGTTATAAGGGTTTTGGCATCTTTTAAAATAAATTTTATTTGCTTTTCTTAATAAGAGGAGATTGCTTTGAGTTACTACTGTTCTACTAGGTACACAAACATTTGGACTACAAAAACTAGTAGATGCTGTTTTATTTAGTATATATTGCCCAGCTTCTTGTGATTCTTTAAATACTCCGAATGTATTTTTTCCCATATATGGTTTAAATGGTCTTGATGGCATTATAAAATATCATAATATTATTTAATTTTAGTAATAATATTATTTGTAAAACATCTACGAGTAGCCACAGTCGCCAAGGCTTTAAACATCATAAGCTGTCGTTAATGTAAGACAAAAACTATAATCCATATTATTCAAGTCGATTACTCGACCATATTCGTCCAACAACTGAATGTCTATATTTTGTATATTTACCGGACCAAAGTACTCTCTCGGATTTGTTATTATATTTAAATTATTTGACATTTGGACATTGAAAACAGTTGTTTGCAATGATATACGAGCCAAAATATTATTATTCAAAAGCGACGAATTGAATGCGCTGTAAAAACCATTATTTACGTTATTATTATGGTCATCAACTACTAAATAAACATAGCGTGGTCCAGTTACATCAACAAGTCCTTCGGATACATAATTCAGATTATTTTCGTAAACGCCATTTCTGAAACCTAACGTCCATCCGAATTTCAGTGGCAATGGTGTATTTCGGTCCTCTAATCCGGACTTATCGGTTTGAAAATTCAGAGATAATGTATTTAATGAAGCATCCAATGGTCCTACCATCATTTGAGCACTACCTGAATTATTATTTAAGTTTAATAAAAATACTACTTTATTAAAAGGAAATCCCAAATTTATTAGTTGTGTATTAATAACATTTACGATTCCATCATAGCTGTAATTACCGTCAGGAATAGTAACAACACTTGTAAACGAGTTGGCTGTTATTGAAAAAAAGTTATTACCATATTGTTTTGACACATTGTAATACGTTGTTGGTAATTCTAAAGCTGTTAATTGCATTTGTAAAACATACTCGAAACTCATTGGTAGGGCAAAATGAAAATCAGTAGAAGGAGATGAGAAATAATTCTCTCTAAATCTGGTGTCAATGTTCAAGTTTTTCTTTATGGTTCTCTTTTTCAAAGGATTAATAACGCCTGGAAAAAACTCACTCGGAAATGATGACAAATATGGTTTTTCAGGTCTAACTTGAACCATGTGTTCCTCTTGGTCTTCTAATTTAGACGGTTTTAATTCATAGCTTGTATTGTAAAAATCTATGATTTTGTCCTTCAATTCAGTATTCTTCTTTTCCTGGTTGCCAGAATAATCATTAAATAATATTGTTTTTGCTTTAACTAAAAAATTTATGGTTTTTTGTTGGGTTTCTTTATTTATTTCATTATTCTTTATAATATTTTCTCTCAATTTGGACTCTTTAATAGTAAGAATATTGTTATCATAATTTGGCGGTAAATCAAACATATCCATTAATTCTTGTTTTGTATAATTTTGTATGTTCAAATCAAAATTCATATAATATATAAAGCGATTATATTTAAGACATTATAATCTATAAATTTATTTTTTTTGTTTTTATTGCTTTATATTATATAATGTCATATTCTAGACCTTTATTTTCAAGTGGAAGCGGTTCTGGAATAGGACCTCAAGGTCCTCAAGGTTCTACTGGTCCTGTTGGTCCTGCTGGAGGTCCTAGAGGTTTTCAAGGTTTTCAAGGTTTTCAAGGTTTTCAAGGTTTTCAAGGTTTTCAAGGTTTTCAAGGTT
>JACCDO010210157.1_pt1 | contig 27249 bp, 27 predicted proteins | sample 7446101 | NCBI WGS metagenome assembly JACCDO01 (sample SAMN15323440, study PRJNA562643) | freshwater metagenome | isolation source: river surface water | place: USA:Blue River Watershed | collected 2017-08-16 | reverse complement strand
GGTAGTAATCGGGCCAAATGGTGCCGGAAAAACAACCCTACTTCGCGTTGCCGCTGCTCAACTCCACCCATCGAGCGGGCAGGCAAGAATCTTGGAAGCCGAAATTGGCAAGGTTAACGTTTTTGAACTTCGTACCCGCCTCGGATTCGCTTCAACTTCTTTGGCTAACCACATTCCTAACTCTGAAACCGTGTTGAATTCGGTCTTGACCGCAAGCTACGGCATCACTGGTCGCTGGAACGAAGAATACGACGATGTCGACATCCGACGAGCCCACCGTGTTCTCAATGAGTGGAAACTAGGTGAACTCGCGGATCGGGCTTTTGGCACTCTGAGCGATGGCGAAAAGAAGCGCACACAGATTGCGCGAGCAGTTATGACTGATCCCGAGCTACTTCTTCTTGATGAGCCAGTGGCAAGCCTGGACCTAGCCGCTCGTGAACAGACCATCGCTCTAATCAGCGCTTATGCCACTGAGGCGGCCGCACCAGCCATTGTTATGGTCACACACCACCTCGAGGAAATTCCGGCTGGATTTACCCACGCCCTCGTTCTTAGCGAGGGACAGGTCTATTCGGCCGGTGAAATCGGCCAAACCCTAACCAGTGACAAGCTCTCCGAAGCCTATGGAATCGGGATTTCCGTGGACTTCTCAGAGGGACGTTACAGGGCACGATTTAGGGGCTAGTACTTTAGAGGCAAAGCGCTGGCATTGAGCCAAATGCTTTGGTATGCTTGACCCTTGGTGCCATCGCACCGACAATCTAGTAAATATCAAGGAAGTTTCGCATGAAGGCTGACATTCACCCAAAGTACGAACCAATCGTTTTCCGCGACTTGGCTTCGGGTGTAGCGTTCTTGACTCGTTCAACCGTTACCAGCAGCAAGACCATTGAGTGGGAAGACGGTAACACCTACCCAGTTTTCGACGTGGAAATCTCTTCACAGTCGCACCCGTTCTACACAGGCAAGCAGCGCATCATGGATGCAGCCGGTCGTGTTGAGCGCTTCAACGCACGTTACAAGAACTTCAGCTAAAGATTTAAACAAAAAACCCCAACCATTGGTTGGGGTTTTTTGTTTTTAATTCTTAAGTGGCCAGCCAGGGCTTGGCTTGAAATCTTTGTCAACGTTTTCGATCATCCATTTGCTAAAGCTCTCATCGATTTCTTTGGCCCAACCAATTTGCGAATCGTGAAGTTCTTGTGCCGAAGCGGGAACTTTTTCGGCGTGAGACTTCAGAACCGCCAACGCAACCCGACCTGCAGCAATGGCATCGGCTTTGGAGTTGTGGGCATCGTCTAGCGGTACCTGATAGTGCTCAGCTACGATTTCAAGTTTTCGCTTTCCACGACGGTACTTGTCGTAGGTCTTGTCGATAACCAGTGGATCGAGAATCGGGGACGGAGAATTCAAGGGAGTAAGACCGAGAGCAATTGCTTGGTGATGCAAAATGGTGAAGTCATATGGTGCGTTATAGGCAACAACAGGAATCCCACGTTCGAAGCAGTCACGCAAAACTTCAATGATTTCGCCAACAACTTCTTTGTAGTTACGTCCGCGTTCGCGAGCAATTTCTGTAGTGATGCCATGAACATTCGAAGCAGTCTCAGGAATCTCAATTTCGGGATCGGCAAGCCACTCATCACGGTCGACTACAACCTGTCCGCTCGAGTCAAGTTCAACCACGGTTGCTGTAACGATGCGGGCCGTTTGAAGATCTAGTCCAGTTGTTTCGGTGTCAAACACCGCAATACGATTTGCCCAGCTTGGCAATTGAATATCATTCACAGACAAAGGCTACTTGGCATCTCAGACATCAACACAAACCAGCACCGCGCGCCACCTCAATGGCTGCTTTGGCAAGATTCAAGCTGAAAATATGTACCCCAGGCGCACCGGCAGCAATTAGTCCTTGCGTTAGTTCGATGGTGTAATCCATACCAATTACTCTCGCTTGATCCTCACTGGCATTCTCGAGTTGGACAGCAAGCTCTTTCGGAATTGTTGCGTGACTCATATCGGCCATTCGCATGATTCGTGCTGCATTTGTAATCGGCATAACACCAGGGATAATCGGCATGGTTGAACCAGCCTTTTTTGCAGTGGCCACTAGGTCCAAGTAAGCGTCGACTGTAAAAAACAACTGAGTCATCGCATAGCTGGCGCCAGCTGACTGCTTTAGTGCAAGCACTTCGGCATCGTGTGCCATATTTGGTGATTCTGGATGCACCTCTGGGAATGCGGCTACGCCTATTTCTAAGTCAGTTTCTGCGCGAACAAGGGAGACCAAATCCAGAGCGGTTTTCAGCTCGCCCTTAGCTAGTGCATCGGGATCGCCCATTGGTGAATCACCGCGCAGAGCAAGGATTGATTGGACTCCCGCATCTTCAAAGCGGCTAATAATCTCCCGAGTTCCAGCGAAAGTCGAGCCAACGCAGGTGAGATGCCCAATCGTCAAAATGTCTTTTGCCATGCGATCAACCACGCCCAGCGAAGTTTCGCGGTTTGAACCTCCGGCCCCATAAGTTACCGACACAAAATCGGGGGACACCTCAAGTAATTTTTCGTAACTACGCCAGAGCGTGGCTGCGCCTTCTTTATCCTTAGGAGGGAAAAACTCGAAAGAGAGCGATGGCTGCTGCTGTAAACCCCTAGCAGTAAGTACCTCAAAAACTGAATCGGCCGGTGTGGTCGCCGGTTGACGAATCAGGGGGTAATCAGGCATTGGACAAGTTTATCCCGACCTTTATCTTGATTAGGGGCAAAGGTAGACTTGACCCAGTGAATCCCAGATCTCAAGCCCTACTAGACGCCGTTCGTTCGCGCGTCGTTGTTGCCGATGGCGCGATGGGCACAATGATCCAAGACGCAGCCCCAACTCTGGAAGATTTTCAAAACTTCGAGGGCTGCAATGAGATTCTTAATGTCACCAGACCTGAGCTAATTGCCAGTATCCACGCACAGTACTTGAAGGCTGGTGCTGAGGCTATTGAGACCAACACCTTTGGCGCAAACTTCGCCAACCTAGCTGAATACGACATTGTTGAGCGGGTTTATGAATTGGCATACGCAGGAGCCAAAGTGGCGCGCGACATTGCGGACGATTTTTCTACAGAGGACAAACCTCGGTGGGTACTGGGGTCACTCGGTCCTGGTACCAAGCTTCCTTCGCTTGGTCACGAAAAGTTTTCGGTACTTCGAAATGCATATCAGGATGCTGCGCGCGGTCTGCTCGACGGTGGAGCAGATGCAATCCTCATCGAGACAGTTCAAGACTTGCTTCAAGCGAAGAGTGCGATTATCGGCGCGAAGCGCGCAATGATCGACAAGAAGATTCCGATTTTTGTTTCGGTCACTATCGAAACTACCGGCACTATGTTGCTCGGCAGTGAAATCGGTGCTGCGTTGACCGCGATACAGGCGCTCGGAGTGGACGCCATTGGTCTGAATTGCGCTACCGGGCCAACCGAAATGAGCGAACACCTGCGCTACCTTTCTAAATTCTCGCAACTTCCGATTGTTTGTATGCCGAACGCAGGATTACCAATTCTTGGTCCTCACGGCGCTCACTATCCGTTAACGCCACTGGAGCTTGGTGCCGCCCACCTGCAATTCGTGAAGGAATACGGTCTCGGTCTCATCGGTGGTTGCTGTGGTACCACGCCAACTCACATTGAAGAATTAGCTGCGATTGTTGCCAATCAGCAACCGGCAGAACGTCAGATTATTGATGATCCGGGATTGTCCTCGCTTTACCAACATCAACCTTTTGATCAAACTATGACTTACCTCTCGATTGGCGAGCGTACCAACGCCAATGGATCAAAAACTTTCCGTGAGGCGATGCTTGCCGAAAACTGGGACGAATGCATCGAAATCGCGCGATCCCAAACGCGTGAGGGCGCACACCTTCTTGACGTTTGTGTCGACTACGTTGGGCGTGATGGGGTTCGCGATGCACGAGAATTGGTGAGTCGACTCGCCACAGCAACCACACTTCCGCTAGTTCTCGATTCAACCGAACCAGCAGTTCTTGAAGCTGGCCTCGAATGCATGGGTGGCCGAGCCATGATCAACTCTGTCAACTACGAGGACGGCGATGGGCCAAACTCTCGTTTTGCGCGAATAATGCCAATCGTCAAAGAACACGGTGCAGCAGTCGTGGCTCTGACTATTGATGAAGAAGGTCAGGCCAGAACCGCAGAGACGAAGTTTGCTATTGCAAGCCGCCTGATTAATGACCTCACCAGCAACTGGAACATGCAACTGGTTGACATCACAGTCGACACCCTAACCTTTCCAATTGCCACTGGTCAGGATGAAACTAGACGCGATGGCATCGAAACAATCGAGGCAATTCGCCGTCTAAACGAGGCTTTCCCAGGTGTGCAAACCACACTCGGAATATCAAATATTTCATTTGGTCTATCGCCGGCCGCTAGACACGTACTGAACTCAGTTTTCTTGCACGAGTGCGTGCAGGTTGGGCTGACCAGTGCAATTGTTCACGCTGCTCGAATCATGCCGCTAAACCAAATTCCTGAGCATCAGCTAACCGCGGCTCTCGACCTGGTTTATGACCGTCGCGAATACGATGAAGATGGAAACGTTTCCTTTGATCCACTAACCAAGTTTTTGGATGTTTTCGCCGGTGTTGACAGCGCATCTGCAAAGCAAACCCGTGCCGCAGAATTGGCGGCACTGCCAATTGATGAACGACTCGAACGACGCATCATCGATGGCGAGAAAAAGGGCCTCGAGGCAGACCTAGATGAAGCGTTAGGAAATGGCCGCAGTGCTCTAGAAATTATCAATGAAAACTTACTGAAGGGCATGCAGGTAGTTGGCGAGCTTTTCGGCAAAGGTGAAATGCAATTGCCATTCGTTTTGCAGTCAGCCGAGGTTATGAAAACCGCTGTCGCACATCTCGAACCATTCATTGAAAAAACCGAGGACACCGGCAAGGGACGAATCCTGCTTGCAACAGTTCGTGGCGACGTACATGACATTGGCAAGAACCTAGTTGATATCATTCTCAGCAATAACGGTTTTGAGACTGTAAACATTGGAATCAAGCAACCAATCAACGAAATTTTGCGCGCAGCTGAAGAAAATAATGTCGATGTCATCGGTATGAGTGGGCTTTTAGTGAAGTCGACTCAAATCATGAAAGAAAACCTCGAGGAAATGAACCAGCGTGGCATCGCCACTCGCTGGCCGGTTATTCTCGGAGGTGCCGCGCTAACCCGCTCATTTGTGGAGCAAGACCTGGCCGAGATTTATGAAGGCCAAGTCCGCTATGCCCGCGATGCCTTCGAAGGTCTAAAGCTCATGGATGCGCTTGTGCGAATCAAACGCGGCGACGAGACCGTATCACTTCCACCTCTTAAGAAACGAGTGGTATCACCGCACGCGGTATTAGCGAGAACCGAACCGGATCAGGTTCCAAATCGAAGTAACGTGGCCAGCGACAATGACATTCCAAATCCACCGTTTTGGGGAACACGTGTGGTCAAGGGCATCGCACTTCGCGACTATTCATCATTCCTTGATGAACGCGCAACATTCATGGGGCAGTGGGGACTAAAGCCAGGTCGCGGTGATTCAGGCGCAAGCTATGAAGAACTGGTTGAGACGGAGGGTCGACCTCGACTTCGATACTGGCTCGAACGCCTGCAAACCGAAAACTTGCTCGAAGCGTCTGTCGTGTACGGATACTTCCCAGCGGTTAGCGAAGGCAATGACACGGTGATTTTGCACCACAGCGCAGACGGCGCAACCGATGGTGGCTCAGACGGCGTCGCGGGTACCGAGCGAACAAGATTCAGCTTCCCTCGTCAGGGCAGAGATCGACACCTGTGCCTCAGTGACTTCGTACGCAATAGAGAAGTTGGGGAAGTGGACGTAATTCCATTCCAACTAGTCACCCTGGGGTCAAAGATTGCCGAAGAGGCGAATCGTCTATATAAGAACAATCAGTATCGCGATTACTTAGAGTTGCACGGGTTGAGTGTGCAATTGACGGAAGCGCTTGCTGAATTCTGGCACTCAAGAGTGCGAGAAGAACTCGGTTTTGCAGCCCAAGATCCAAGCGACGTAGAAGGGCTATTCAAGCTTGAATACCGTGGTGCCCGATACAGCTTTGGTTACCCTGCTTGTCCAAATCTTGAAGACCGCATCAAGCTTGTCGAACTACTAAAGCCTGAACAAATCGGGGTAGTGCTATCGGAAGAGTTGCAACTTCACCCAGAACAGTCAACCGATGCCATGGTGCTTCACCACCCAGAAGCGAAATACTTCAGCGTCTAATGAGCGATTCACTATTCCAGGCGAGACTGGCATCTATCGCCAGGGATGCATCGCAAATGAAAACTCTGATGGTGAACGGTACCAAAACCGCTTACTGGTTCTATCCAAAACGCAACCCGTTAAGCAAAAATAAGCGTTCGATCATTTTTATACATGGCTATCGCGGCAATCATCACGGTCTCGAAGCAATTGCCGGGGCCATCGAAAACTATGACGTCTATATTCCAGACTTGCCTGGCTTTGGGCAAAGCGCGGCATTCGCAGAAGACCACACCGTGGAGCACTATGCCAACTGGCTCAACGTATTTATTCAGTCACTCGAATTCGGCACAACCAAGCCTCACTTACTTGGCCACTCTTTCGGAAGCATCGTAGTTTCCGCTTATGCAGCAAAGCACGACGGCATAGCCACTCTTATTTTGGAAAACCCTGTAGCAAGCCCTGCCCTGAAGGGGCCAAAAGCCGCTATGACCGCTGTTGCCAAAGGTTTTTTCTGGCTCGCCGGAAGACTCCCGGAGAATCTCGGTGACGGAATACTCAAGAGCTGGCCAATGGTTCGTGGAATGAGCATCATCATGACCAAATCCCGAACTAAAGAACTGCGAGCCTGGGTGCACCGTCAGCACGACGAAAATTTCAATGACTACGCCAGCAGGCGAGTGGCGCTCGAGGGTTACGCGGCGTCCATTTCAAATTGCGTTTCAGATTTTGCGCCGAAATTTAAAGTGCCAGTTCTGATAATGATTGGCGACAAAGATGACATAACTTCTGTTGCTCAGCAGCAAAAACTTTTTGCCAATATCCCTAGCAGCGACAAACATCTGGAATATTTCCAGGGCGTTGGTCATCTAACTCACTATGAAATCCCGACAGAAATCGGAAAAGCCATTTCCAATTGGGTGAACGTTCATGACTGAAACGATATTCTTTGATGCGCGCTACATCAGAATCGGGCATCACGACGGTATTTCTAGATTCTCAGTAGGGCTCTGCAGTGCACTAGCTCAAATTGCCGACGTGACAGCGATTATTTACGATGAGCGACAACTTGAAAAACTCCCTGCAGACATTAAGCATGTGAAACTCAATGATCCAACCAACCCAGTCGCAGAACTCTTTATCGGTCTGAAGCTCAATCGATTAGGTGCAAAAAAAGTTTTTTCTCCTATGCAGACCATGGGGAGTTGGTTTAGAAAATACAAACTGGTACTAACCCTGCATGACTTGATTTACTATGCACACCCAACTCCGCCACCAAGTTTTTCATGGCCAATTCGATTCGGTTGGCGACTATTCCACCTGACCTACATTCCGCAACGATTCATGCTCAATGGCGCGGATTCGGTAGTCACGGTTTCCGAAACTACTAAACGATTGATGGTTAAACATCGACTAACCAAGCGTCCTATCGACGTGGTCTACAACGCCGGTTCTGGTGATATTTCGGTTGAGCACGGCTTAGTGGGTCGAAACTTAATTTACATGGGTAGCTTTATGGACTACAAAAATGTCGAATGCCTCATCGTTGCATTGGATCAGCTACCAGATTTTCGACTGCACCTATTGAGCAGGATAAGCGACCAGCGCCGAGCCGAACTTGATCAGCTAGCGCGTCACTCGACTGAAAGGGTAATTTTTCACAACGGTGTTACCGATGAGCAATATCACGAAATTCTTTCGAGCGCGTTCGCTTTAGTCAGCGCCTCAAAGGATGAGGGCTTCGGAATTCCGGTCATTGAAGCAATGGAACAGGGTACCCCCGCAGTTATTAGTGACATTGAAATATTTAGAGAAATTGGGGGATCCGCGGCGAGATACTTTGACCCGAACCACCCACACACTCTAGCAACTCAGGTTCTAAGCCTGATAGCTGACTGGGCTGCCGTAAGCAAGGCATCGCGAACACAAGCAAGAAAATTCAATTGGGATGCGTCCGCTGCTGCACTTCTCAAAGTATTGCAGAAGCTCTAGGAGAGCGCTTTAGGGTTATAAGACTCAATTTGCCAACCGTTCTGGTTGTGCTTGATTATCGTCAACGAAGTGTTCTCAAACCGTTGCCCTTCGAGCGGAAATTCCCCGTGACTGACCATTCTCACGAGCTTACGAATCAATGCCCCATGGCTTACAGCAAGAACCTTGGTGCCTCGATACTGGACTAGGAAATGCTCTAGCAATTGGCTTGCTCGCTGTCGCAGCTCATCTAAATTTTCGCCACCCGGAGGCATTCCATCTGGATACGCAGTTTTCCACTCACTGTGCGTCATGCCTTCGGCATCGCCAAAAGACCTCTCGAGTAGAAGGGGTTCAATAACCAATTCAGGAATCAATATTCGATCTGCGATAATTTTCGCGGTATCGACAGCCCGAGACAAAGGAGATGTCGAAACAAAGTTCCAGTAACCCTGCGGAATTGCGTTCGCTGCAGCCTTTGCCTGAGCAATACCGGTCGAATTCAAAGGAATATCGGTTATACCCTGCAATCGGAAATCAATATTCCAATCAGTTTGACCGTGGCGCAAAAGGCCAACAGTAGTTTCAGTCAAAAAGTAGCCTCTCGAGAGCGAGCGAAGTATTCACTTCTATCTTCGCAGATGCCAGCTCATCGCCTTTGGTGGGACCAAGGTTCACGATGACTATCGGTTTATCTGCTTTTGCAGCCGCTCGTGCAAAACGTAGCCCTGAATTCACCGTGAGCGAAGTACCGGCAACGAGTAGCGCATCAGCCTGATCAAGACAGCTGATCGCGAATTCAGCACGTTCGGCTGGCACGTTCTCACCGAAAAACACAACATCTGGCTTCAATACTCCACCACATTTTGGGCACTGTGGAACTTTGAAGTTCGCAGTTGTCTCGATTTCAGCGTCACCATCCGGAGTGAATTCCACGGTGATGTCTTTGCGGACTTCAGGATTAAGAGACTGAAGAAGCAGATCCATTTGACTTCTAGAAATAAGCGACTTGCAATTCATGCAAATCACACGATCTAGGCGTCCGTGCAAATCCACGACTTTTTTTGAACCCGCTGCCTGGTGCAGCCCGTCAACATTTTGCGTGATTAGGTGACTTAACTTTCCAGCGCGCTCCGCTTTGGCCAAAGCGATATGACCTAAGTTTGGCCGCGCCTCATTTATCCTGCTCCAGCCAACATAACTTCTGGCCCAGTACCGTATCTGAGCATCATGAGAACCCATAAAGGAATCGAATGTCATTGGATGCCTGGCCACGCGGCCTTCTCCTCGATAATCGGGGATGCCCGAGTCAGTGGAAATGCCAGCTCCAGTAAGTGCAAGCACGTTTTTACCACTCAGAAGCTCGCGAGCATAGTCGAGACTATAGGCCGCTGCCGCACTTAGTTCCGTGTCCATGGTTGCTCTCTCCAACTCAACACAAGTCTAAGTACAACAAATCGATAAAGCCGAACTGAGGCCGATTTTCAAGTCATAGTATTTCGACCAAGAGGCAGAAAGTGGGCAGTGCGTGACCAAAATCAATGAAGCAACATTTGCCGCGCGTGAGCAACTCGCTAAAGCCCTGGGGAAGAGTCGCCCAGAAGCTGACCTGCTGGATCGCTTTGATCGATGGGGAACAGATCTTGTTTCAGCTCTGTCCGAGATCTACTCGCTCGACCAAATACTGCCTGAATTAGTAAATATTTTGACAGCAAGCCACAAGTTAAGAAGCGAGAGGCTTCACGCACGCGATCGCGAGCGGATTCTGGAACCTGATTGGTTTCAAAGTGAAAAAACTATTGGCTATGTCTGCTACACGGACTTGTTTGCCAAAGATTTGGTTGGACTCAATTCCAAAATTCCATATCTTCAACAATTGGGCGTGAGCTATTTGCACCTAATGCCGATTTTGGAACCGAGACCAGGTGCCAATGACGGCGGATATGCCGTGATGAACTATCGTTCGATAAAGCCGCAACTTGGCACCATGAAAGAGCTTGCTGAAACTGCCGAGAAACTGCATGATTCAGGGATATCGCTGACCCTCGATCTGGTACTTAATCACGTTGCAAAAGAACATGAATGGGCTTTGAAGGCAAAACTGGGCGACCGAAAGTATCAGGAATATTTCTACGTATACCCAGACCGCACAATTCCTGATGAGTTCGAGAAAACCTTGCCAGAAGTTTTTCCTGACTTTGCGCCAGGAAATTTCACCTTCGATAAAGAACTCGACGGTTGGGTTTGGACAACCTTCAATGATTACCAGTGGGATGTCAATTGGAGTAACCCAGCGGTGTTCTGCGAGTACGCAGACATCATCGCTAACCTCGCGAACCACGGAGTTGACTGTCTTCGACTTGATGCAATTGCTTTCATCTGGAAACGTCTTGGTACCAATTGTCAAAACCAGGATGAAGTGCACGCCATCACTCAAGCGCTTCGATCATTCACCAAAATCTTTGCTCCGTCGATGATTTTCAAGGCCGAAGCAATCGTCGGACCGGCCCAGGTTGGCGCTTATCTCGGTGAAGGGGAACGGGCAGGCAAGGTCAGTGACTTGGCATATCACAATTCGCTAATGGTCCAAATTTGGTCGGCAATCGCAAGTAAAGACACAAGATTGCTAGAACTGACCATGGCGCGTTTCAAGGCGATTCCAACCACAAGCGCCTGGGGTATTTACATCCGTTGTCACGATGACATCGGATGGGCTATCGATGATTCAGACGCACATCGAGCCGGAATTAATGGTCACGATCATCGCATGTTCCTTGCTGATTACTACACCGGAAAATTTTATGGTTCCGAGGCTCGAGGCGTTGATTTCCAAGTCGAAGAACACAGTGGCGAACGCAGAACCTCTGGAAGCACCGCAAGCCTTACCGGCATCGAGGGTGCCACTGCTCGTGACGATGCAAATGCTGAAAACTTAGCCATTCGACGTTACTTATGCGCCTATTCGATGGTGTTCGGCTTTGGTGGAATTCCTTTGTTGTACATGGGCGACGAAATAGGAATGTTCAATGATTATTCATTCGTTGATGATCCAGAAAAGGCAGAAGACAACCGCTGGATTCATCGACCAAAAATGGATTGGTCTACTGCAGAGCTAGCTAGAACCGCAAAGAATAAAACTTCCGTTGCCGCTCGCATTTACTCGGGGATTTCTCAAATCACCAGCGCTAGAAAACAGAGCCCAGCGCTACACGCCTCTGTTACCACCAAGGTGCGAGCGGGCCGGGGAAGTGGCGTCGCGATTTTTGAAAGAAATCACCCTGCTGGGCAAATGATTCAGGTCTATAACTTGAGTGAAGACAGTCGCTGGGTATCCCAAGACGAACTTGGAGACCTGAGCGGAAACATAGAAGACCGTTTAACGGGCGAGGTATTCGAGTTGCGTGAAGGCATTACCTTGAGTCCATACGCGGCAATGTGGCTAGTTAACTCGTAAAAAAGCACCCCGCCTAGAAAGGCGAGGTGCTCGGCAGCTGTCTCAAGCTACGTGTCCGAAAGGGGACTTGAACCCCTACCCCCTTGCGAGGACTAGCACCTCAAGCTAGCGCGTCTACCATTCCGCCACCCGGACGAGTGAACTAATAGGGTATCACGAAGCATTTAGCGTCGCGAGATGCTTCACTTATGACAAATAGCGAGGTAGTTTTGCCGTATGGCTCAAGACCCGAGATTCGCACTGCAACAGTTCATTGCTGCACTGGAACGACACTTTGAAGCAATGAGTTCAAAACATGGCAACGATGACCCTGCTGTAAGCCAGACCTATTACAAGTTGGAAGACGCATTCCTAGACTACGAAGAATCTATTGGTGAAAAGTTCGAAGAGATCCTGCCTTTCGAACTGGCCGATGATCAAGGAGATTCAAACTGAACCTATTTCAGGCTGTGATTCTTGGCATTGTTCAAGGTCTTACTGAATTTCTTCCAATTTCTTCAAGCGCGCACGTGCAAATTGCTTCGCAACTTCTTGATTTGGGTGCAATGCCTAAACCACAGTTAACAGCATTTATTGCAACGATTCAGCTAGGCACGGAAGCTGCCGTGCTTATTTATTTCTGGAAAGACATAGTTCGAATTGTCTCGGCATGGTTTGGTTCTATTACTAACCGAGGTCTCGTAACCGACGAAACAAAGCGAGATGCCAAACTTGGTTGGTTGATAATTGTTGGCAGTTTGCCAGTCGTTGGAATTGGCCTGGTTTTCAAGAATCAAATTGAAAACGGCTTGCGTAGTCTTTGGGTCATTGCCATAACACTGATAGTTTTCGGGCTTCTGCTTGGAGTTGCCGATCGAATCGGAAAACGACAAAAATCAATCGAACAACTTTCTACGAAGGATGGACTGCTCTTCGGGCTAGGGCAGGCTCTGGCAGTGATTCCGGGAGTATCCAGATCCGGTGGCACCATAACCGTCGGATTGCTGCTTGGTTACAGCCGCCAAGCAGCGGCGAGATACAGTTTCCTACTTGCCATTCCTGCGGTTTTAGCCAGTGGCCTGTACGAATTCATTTCTAACGTAAGTGACCTACCAAGCGAACTCCTCATTGGTTCAGCCGTTGCCGCTCTGTTTGCATTTGGGGTTGGCTTCTCGGTAATAGTTGTGTTGCTTCGTTACTTGTCCCGAGGTTCTTTCGTGCCATTTGTGGCTTGGCGCCTAATCGTTGGTATCTGGCTGCTAGCGATGCTAATCAGCGGGCAGTTCGTAGCCTAACTATTTTTCTTCAGCGTCAGGTTTAGAAGCATCGTCCTCTAGTTGCAAAAAACGCTCAAATTCTTGCGCAATCGCTTCGCCCTGAGCGGCTTCGGAATCCATGGCATCTCGAGTGGTTTCAAGCTGCTCAATGTAGCCAGCCATGTCTTCATCGGCCTCGGCTAGTTCGTCAATACTTCGTTCCCAAGTGAATGCCTCATCCGCTAACGAACCATGATCAAACTCAACATGCAATAGCTTTTCAATTTCAATAAGCATCGAAAGTGTGGCCTTGGGTGAGGGGGCGTTTTGTACGTAATGCGGAACAGATGCCCAAACAGCTATGGTTGGGATGCCGATTTTTTCGAATGCCATTCCGAGTACAGACATTATTCCAACTGGACCTTCGTAGTGACTTCGGTCAAGATTTAGTTGGCTTCTGGCGCTTTCATTTTGACTAGTTAGAGTCACAGAAATTGGTCTGGTGTGCGGAACGTCCGCTAATTGTGCGCCAAGAAATACAACTTGGTCAATCTCGGCATCGACAACATATTCAACAATTTCTTCCGTGAACGTTTTCCAACGACGGGCTGGCTCGTTTCCGTATAGCAGGTAGATGTTGGAAAATTCAGGTTGCTCGCTTGCAACTTCTCTCGATGGCTTGAGTAGTTCCGCGGTTGGCCAGGTTATTTGGCGCTTTCCATCCGAATCCAAAGTAACAATTGGTCGACTGAACTGAAAATCGTAATATTCTTCAGGGTCAACCGCAGATACCACTTCGGCATCCAGCTGATCCCCAATAAATTTGACTGCACTGCTAGCTGCCTCAGCTGCGTCGTGCCAACCCTCAAATGCCACAAGCAGGGTACGGCCAGTGAAAAACGATTTAGACAACGGCACCCCTTCATTTATCTCTAAAACTCTATGCGATTGAGAAGCGGTAAAATTTCAAACATGACTAAACCGGCAGCCGTACTCTGGGACATGGATGGCACCATTGTAGATTCAGAGCACTACTGGCTGAGTAGCGAACAGGAATTGGCCGCATCTGCCGGAAAAATCTGGACCGAGCAAGACGGCCTAAACATGATTGGCATGAGCCTCTACGACAGTTCTCGGCTGATCAAACAAAAACTCGACCTTGAACTGGAAACAGACGAAATTATCGATCGTCTTACAAATTCCGTTATTTCAAAACTTGATCAGTCACTTCCATGGAGACCAGGTGCCAAGGAGCTACTAATGGCGGTGCGCGACGCCGGAATTCCAACCGCTTTGGTAACCATGTCGATGCGCCGCAATGCCGATGCAGTGGTTGCAAGAATGGGTTTTGATGCCTTCGATGAAATTATTGCTGGCGATCAAGTCGAACATGGAAAACCGCATCCCGAACCTTACTTGAGGGCTGCAGAAAAGCTTGGCGTGAAAATCGAGCACTGCATTGCCTTCGAGGACTCAATTTCTGGTTTGCATTCAGCCGAGGCATCGGGGGCCATTGCCATTGGAGTGCCAAACCTTGTACAAATACCAAGTCGAGCAGGCAGAATACTTTGGCCAACGCTTTCCGGAGTGACGGTCGCAGATTTGGAAGTAATTTATCGCGAAAAACGAATGGTATGAAAATGACAGCAAAACTTCCACGTGGACCATTTAAGGTGGGGGACCGCGTGCAACTCACCGGCCCTAAGGGTCGACTGAATACCATTACTCTGCAAAAGGGTGGCGCATTCGGCACACACCGCGGCGAATTGAAGCATGATGACATCATTGGCAAATCTGAAGGTTCAGTAATCTCAAACCACAACGGAATTGAATATTTAGCATTTCGTCCACTGCTAACTGATTTTGTTCTGTCGATGCCACGTGGCGCCAACATCATCTACCCAAAAGACTCGGCACTAATTGTCACAATGGGTGACATTTTCCCTGGTGCAAAAGTAATAGAAGCAGGTGTTGGCTCGGGTGGACTTAGTATGTACCTGCTACGTGCCATCGGGGAAGCCGGTTATTTGGATTCCTTTGAAAGAGGAGCCGAGTTTGCAGAAATCGCAAAAGCCAATGTTGTTACCCAATTAGGTTATGAACCAAAAAACTGGAACATTTATATTGGCGATCTCCAGGAGCGCCTTCCACAAGTTGTTACAACCCATGAGGCAGATCGAGTCGTCTTGGACATGTTGGCACCGTGGGAGTGCGTCGAAGAAACTGCAGAAGCATTAGTTCCCGGAGGACTAGTAATTGGCTATGTGGCCACGGTCACACAGCTTTCAAGATTCACTGAGGCACTCCGTGACTCTGGTCATTTTGCTGAACCCGAAGCATTCGAAACCTTATTCCGCACATGGCACCTTCAAGGCCTTGCGGTCCGACCAGATCACAGAATGATTGGGCACACCGGATTTTTGGTTATTGCTCGAAGATTGGCTCCGGACACGATCGTGCCGAAGTTCAAGGGTAAGCAAAAACCGGAATTCAGCGATGAGGACATTTCGGCATGGAATCCTGATCACCTGGGTGAGCGCACCGTAAGCGCGAAGAAGCTGAGGAAATCCATAAGAAACGCTAACTCGGCAGCAGAAGCACGTCTAGATCAAGAAGACCAGATCTAGACTTGACGCAGTTAACGAAAGTAGTTCCATTGCGCAAATTAATCGCCATATTCACAAGTCTTTTGCTGTTGCCAGTTTTGACAGCCTGTTCAGCAGAAGTAAAACCCTTTTGCGACCCGTACACAACTGGTACCGCGCTTGACGATTTGAAGGTCTCAGGTTCTTATGGCGCAAAACCTGTCGTTGATTTTTCACAAGCCCTAAGTTCGCAAGCTATCGAAACCAAGGTTATCTCTGAGGGATCTGGCCCAGTCATTGTGGGTAAGCAGTTCGTGAAATTTGATTACACGGTATTAAATGGCACAACCAAAGCGAAACTTGGTGAATCAAGCTATGACTCAACCGGTGGAGAAGCTCAATTCTTAACAGTGGGTAACCCTGTTGACATCTGTCACGGACTATCTGGAGTTACTGAGGGTTCACGTGTGGCAATGCTGATTCCTGCGGGAGTGGCTGCGCCTGAAGACACAGACACCATCAAAAAAACTGATTCGGTGCTATTCGTGTTAGACATCACCAAGGTTTATTTACAGGGAACCAGTACCGAAGCTAAACCAGCTAATAACGGTATGCCCTCAGTCGTGTTCGCTCCTGATGGCACTCCAGGGGTAACCATGCCAAAGGCTTCGGCACCTACAGAGTTCAAATCGCAATTCTTCCTGGACGGATCGGGCGAGAAAGTCACCCTTGGCGATACGGTCACGCTGAATTACTCGGGTTTCCTCTGGGAATCTGGTTCGCTCTTTGACTCGTCCTGGGCAAATGGGCAACCCCAACAATTCCAGGTAACCGAAGGTGGGCTAATTAGTGGTTTTGTGAAAGCGCTCGTTGGTTCCAAAGTCGGATCAAAAATGGTGGTCGTTATTCCTCCAGAGCTCGGTTACGGTGAACAGGGGAACGACACGATACCTGGGAATGCAACACTGGTATTCGTGATTGAAGTACTTGGAATAGATAAACCGGTCAAATAGCGGGGGACTATGGCAAAAGCAGATACACAGGTTGAAAAGGGAGATGCTGCTGAGCGTCTACTCAACATCACGCTAGTTCTGCTCGCTTCCAGAAATGGCCTCACAAAAACCGAATTGTTCCAAGCAGTTCGAGAGTATCGACATGCCAACGAGAGCGGAAAAAGCTCAGCTTCAATTGAGAAGATGTTCGATCGCGACAAAGACATGCTTCGATCAAACGGAATTCAGCTTGAAACTTTCATCTTGCCCAGCGACGGCGATGATAATCAGCAAAGTCGATACATCATAAACCCAAGCGAATTCTCATGGCCGAAGGGAATTAAAGTTACGGCCAAGCAACTTCAACTACTCAATCTCGCGTCTCAGGTATGGAGACATGCATCTTTATCGAGTGATGCAACGTCTGGATTGGCTCGACTCCGAGCACTTGGAGTTGCAAATGAGCAAACTTCACTCGGCGGCTTTGCACCAAGAATAAAAACAAGCGAGAACAGTTTTTATCCGCTAACCAATGCAATTTCCGAAAGAACTGAGATTTCGTTTGACTATCGCAAACCAGGACAAGACGAAGTGGTTAGACGAACAGTACAGCCTTGGAAACTTCGAAATGTTTCAGGACAGTGGTTGCTGGTGTGTTGGGATGTAACTGCGGGTGATGTCCGAAACTTCATGCTTCGTCGAATCGTTGGAAGACTTAAGTTCACCGGCAACACTTTCGATAAAGTTCCTGACACGTCTATCGAAGATGCCGTCAAGTCGCTAGACGAACACATAAAAGGTCAAGTTGCCACACTCTCAATAAAGCGTGACAGCATGGCATGGTTTCATTACGAAATCAGGTCGAATAGCGAATGGGAAGAAATTAAATTCCACTATATGGACCTTTGGCTGCTCGCCGAAGAGTTGCGAAGCTACGCCGGTGATTTCAAGGTTGTAGGACCTAAGGAACTCGAGGATGCCATACGAATCGGTTACGAAAAGGTGGCTGCAGACCATGGCTAAAAACGCTAAACCAACAAGCCAAGAGCGCTTTAATTTCATCGCCTCTCTCATTGCATATGTAATTCACAACGACTATTCGACCATCAAAGAAGTTGCCGAGCACTTTGAAGTGTCGGAGGTTTACGTGCGTGAGGCAATTTCCACAATGGTGAACACAGCCTCACTTCGCCCAGAAATGGAAGAGACGTACTACATGTACGACGAGGATGAGCTTGAAAAAGGAGTGATCCACCTTATTCAAACTGATGGTTTCGTCGAGGTGCCAAAACTTTCGGGACGCCAGGCTTCAGCGATTGCAGTGGGGCTGAACTACCTTAATTCACTTCCAAACTTCAGCAATTCAGCCGAGATAGAAGAACTACTAAATCTACTCGGGCAAGGATCGGCTAGCGATGCGGTGCAAATAATCGATTACAAACCGGGCACTATTGATGCTGACGCCGCTGTCATTAGACAAGCGATGATTAATGGAAATCGAATAAGTTGTGAATACATCAATCAGCGTGGGGAAAAGAGCACACGAGAAATCGATCCGATACGCCTAGATCCGAATGGCGAACTTTGGTTCCTCAAAGGCTATTGCCTCAAGAATAAGGAACTTAGAAACTTCAGACTTGACCACATGCGAGCTGCAACTGAACTAGATGTTCCGATCTCGGCAGAGGCGCGTGAAATAGGCAACGAAATCGAGGAGGAATATGTCGCTTCCGAAACCGATGTCGAAGTAGTGATTGAGGTCGAACCTGAGGCATTTGGGCTGCTAACGGATTTTGGCGCAGAGATTGATGAAACTGAGTCAAAAACTGGAAAAACTCGAGCCACCATCAAAGTTGGCTACCTTCCAACCCTTGGACGAGTCATCAATCAGTACGGTGGAGCCGCTCGAGTCCTGGCCCCAGAGTCCGCTCGCAAGGCCGTGCGAAACTATGCACTTACAGCACTTGGGCGGCCACTGGATGAATCATTGAGCGAGGATTAATGCCCAATTGGTTTTGGTGGGTACTTTGGCCAGTTCTTGTCGTTGGATCGATCGGCTTCCTTGGACATCTGGGATACGAACTTATTCAAAAAGCAGTCAGAGCTGCCAAAGCCCTTGAGGGCACGACTGAGCAAATCCAAAAACTCGCAAGTGCGCTGGAAAATCCGACCCAACTGCCTAAATTTGAGGGCAACCTGCTCGATAACCCAGCTGAACTAGCGGGGGAACATACGCGTAACCTTAAGAAACGCGAGGCTAAGCGTCTAGCCGAACAGCGTAGGCTTATAAATAAGTTAATTGACTATCGTTCCGATGAAAGCGAGTTCCTGCCATGATTGGTACCCTCGAACGCCTTTGGCCAATCATTATCCTTATCGTGGTGCTGATTTGGGGCGGCCCTAAGCTCCCAGGTATGGCAAAGAACTTGGCCCAGTCGCTAAAAACCTTTAAAAAGGAAATCAAGGACGACGAGAAGACCTCTGACAAGAACAACGATTCCTCAAAGGAATAACGCCATCTAGCCATGGCACGACGTAAAAATCCAGAAGCCACGATGAGCCTTCGTGGGCACCTTGGAGAACTTAGAAAAAGACTCTTTTGGTCAGCGTTGTTTTTCGCAGTTGCAACCGTTGCCGGATGGTATTTGTTTGATCCTGTTTTTGAAGCGCTACAAAAACCAATTGTCGATTTAGCGGCTTCAAAGGGCATAAACGCCACCATCAACTTCAACTCTGTAGTTTCAGCATTCGATTTGCGCATGCAAATTTCTATGTTTATTGGGTTAATAATCTCAAGCCCATTTTGGCTATGGAACTTATGGGCTTTTATTACGCCTGGTCTCAAGAAAAATGAACGCAAATACAGCTTGGGGTTTTTACTTACCTCATTTCCATTGTTTATCGGCGGCTGCTCTTTGGCCTGGTACTCGCTTCCGACTTTCGTAAAAGCCTTGCTGGCATTTACGCCGCAGGGGAGCGCCAATATAATCAGCGCCAGCGATTACATTTTGTTTTCATTAAGAATTCTTTTGGTATTCGGAATTGCATTCGTACTTCCTGTTGTACTTGTGTTGCTTAATTTTCTAGGCATTCTGAGCTCGATTTCCATTCGAAAATCGTGGCGAATAGCAATCTTCCTGAGTGCTCTGCTTGCGGCCATGGCTACGCCAACCGCAGATCCGATGTCGATGTTCTTCCTAATGATCCCGCTAATTGCACTGTTTTACCTTGCGGTAGGCATTTCTGCACTTCGAGACAAAACCCAAGCGCGCAAAATAAAGAGTGCAGAGATTGTCGAATGAGCTGACACCTGCTGAGCGGTTTGCCAGAGCGAAACAAAGCAGGAAAAACAGTGCGGTAATTAAATTCACCGAACTCTTGAACTTTCCACTAGACCCTTTTCAGGAACAAGCCTGCCAGGCCCTGTCCGAAGGCAACGGCGTACTTGTTGCTGCGCCTACCGGAGCTGGAAAAACGATAGTTGGAGAATTTGCCATCCACCTGGCTATTCAAGAACAGCAGAAGGTTTTTTACACTACTCCAATCAAGGCACTCAGCAATCAGAAGTATTTGGAGCTAGTAAATCGCTACGGTCAGGAGCGAGTGGGCTTGCTCACGGGAGACTCTAACCAAAATGCTGACGCCCAAATAGTTGTTATGACTACCGAGGTTTTGCGAAACATGATTTACGCAAACAGCAACAATCTGATCAGCCTTGGTTACGTTGTGATGGATGAAGTTCACTACCTTGCAGATAGGGCTAGGGGTGCTGTTTGGGAAGAAGTTATTCTTCATCTGCCAAAAGACGTGCGAATTGTTTCGCTGAGTGCAACAGTTTCCAACGCTGAGGAATTTGGTGCTTGGCTCGATGAGGTTCGTGGAAATACCAAAGTCATAGTCAGCGAACACAGACCGGTTCCTCTAAATCAACACGTACTTTTCGGTGATGAATTATTGGAACTATTTGATGGTCGATCCAATTCTGTAAATCCGGAACTAACCCAGAAACACAACAACAAACTTCGCCAACACACTGCTCGCCCAACAAGAGGGCGACGCGGTTACCCTGGTGCGCCTCGCGGAGAGAATGTCATCGCTAGGTTAAGCAAGCCTGAAATCGTGGATATCCTTGACGATGCCGATTTACTTCCGGCAATTTTCTTCATCTTCTCGAGAGCTGGTTGCGAAGCCGCTGTTAGAGCATGCATGCATTCTTCTATTCGGTTGACTACAACCGAAGAGAAGCAAGAAATTCGACGCATTGTTGAAGAAAAGTGTTACAACATTGCAGATGAGGACCTAAATACTCTTGGCTATTTTGAATGGCTATCCGCACTCGAGCGTGGAGTTGCGGCACACCACGCCGGAATGCTTCCGGCTTTCAAAGAAGTCGTTGAGGAGTTATTCCTTAAGAAATTGGTCCGCGTGGTATTTGCCACAGAAACACTTTCACTTGGTATCAACATGCCTGCAAGAACCGTGGTACTTGAGCGCTTAGACAAGTTCAATGGTGAGGGTCGGGTGCAAATCACTCCAGGGGAGTACACCCAATACACGGGTCGTGCCGGTCGCAGAGGAATTGATACCGAAGGACATTCGGTTATCCAGTGGGGCGCAAATCTGGACCCAAATACCGTCGCCGGCCTAGCCAGCAAGCGCACCTACCCGCTAATCAGTTCATTTAGGCCGACCCACAATATGGCCGTTAATCTCGTAGAAGCCTTTGGGCGCGAACGCGCACGTGAAGTGCTCGAAACTTCCTTCGCGCAATTTCAAGCAGACAGATCTGTGGTTGGTCTCGCCCGTGGACTAAGAGAGAAACAGGAAACCTTAAACGGTTACGCCGACGCAATTAAGTGCCACCTCGGTGACTTTATGAAATATGCCTCCATGCGTAGGGAGATTTCGGACCTCGAAAAAGAATTTGCTTCGTCTCGGATTCGCGCTGAACGCGGGAAAGACATTAGAACAAGCAAGGGGCGCCATGAGAAAGAGCGCCACCTGAATCAGTTGAAGAAAAACATCAAGCACCATCCATGTCATAACTGCAATGACCGAGAAGCACACGCTAGATGGGCAGAGCGTTACTTCAAACTCAAACGGGAGCTAGACGCGTCCCTGAGTCAAATCGAAGGTAGAACTAATCAAGTTGCCCGAACCTTTGATCGGCTTTGCACTCTGCTTGAGGAACTTGAGTACATTGAAACACGCGGTGAAGACACGGTAGTTCTTGATCCCGGAAAACGATTGGCTCGTATTTATGGGGATCGCGATTTGCTAATTTCCGAAGCCATTCGACATGGGATTTGGAATGATCTTGATGCGTCCGGTTTGGCTGCAATGGCTGCGGCGATGGTTTATGAAGCTAGACGAGATGATGAACAAGAACTTCGTATGCCAAAAGGTAATTTCACTGACTTCGCTGAAAGAACCGCAGATTTATGGTGGGAGCTCGAATCACTCTCCAAGAAACATAAACTTCCCACTACCAACGGTCTCGATTTTTCCATCAGCTACGCATTTCATAGGTGGGCATCCGGAGCCAAATTAGAACAGGTCTTAGACATAGCAGACTTACTGCCGGGAGATTTCATCCGATGGGCAAAGCAGGTTATTGATGCGCTAGATCAAATTGCACAAAATACCGAAGGAAAACTCTCAGAGACCGCTAAAAATGCAATCGACCAAGTGAAGCGAGGAATTGTTGCGTACAGTTTCTACGGCTAAAAGCACTTTGATTCTCGGCTTGTTCGGTCTTGCCGGTGGGTTGATTTCATCGATGGCTTACCCAGATAACTCAATCTGGATAGCGATTTTCCCTGCGACGGCGTTGATGCTCTTCGCCATCGCCAAATCATCGGCAAAGCAGTCTGTTGTGGTCGGCTTTGTATCGGGATTTACTTTTTATGCATCACAGATTCCTTGGATGACGGTGTACCTCGGTCCGGTACCGTGGCTAGCGCTTTCTACCCTGGAAGCCGTAATTTTCGCAGCTGGAGCCTGGGCGATTAATCGGTTCTGGAACACCCGAAGAACTCAATCTCCTCTTTTGATCGCGACCGGAGTTGCAACCCTTTGGGTGGCACGCGAATGGTTGGCCTGCAATTTTCCATACGGTGGCTTTCCATGGTCACGTCTTGCGCTATCTCAATCAAACTCACCTTTGGCCAATTGGGTTTACTGGGGTGGCATTTCGTGGCTTAGCTTTGTAATTGTTTTTGCTACAGCCTTGGTGATGTTAACTTGGCATTCCAAATTGAAGCCAACCAATTGGGCGACTAGCCCCGTAGCAATAATTCTGGTCCTTATTTTCCTAGTGCCACAATTGACTCCCACATCCCAACACAGCAGATCTGGCTCATTAGATGTCGCCGCTGTTCAAGGGAATGCAAATGCAGGATTATTTGCTAATCCATCGCCTGGCAGTATTTTGAATAATCATCTGTCAGCTTCTAAGCAATTACTAAATGACAATCAAAAACCCGATGTAGTTGTCTGGCCAGAGAACGCGGCAGACCAGAACCCACTTAGTCAAGGCACTGCAAAAGCCCAGGTTCGAAATTTCGTAGATCAAGTTGATGCACCACTAATTTTCGGAACTATCACGTCGCGCGGTAGTGAAATCTATAACAGCTCAATACTTTGGCTTCCAAAAATCGGTCCGGTCGATTGGTATGACAAGAAGCGACCAGTAGCCTTTGGCGAATATGTTCCTGACCGCGCATTCTTCCGTCTACTAGCTCCGGACCTCATTGATCTGATTCCTCGCGGATACAGTTTTGGCACGCGCGACGGAATATTTGAAATACCTAAGCTGGCCACAAAGCTAGGCACCATGATCTGCTTCGAAGTGGCCGTTGACGACATCACTCGAGACCTTGTGCAACAAGGCGCTGAACTGCTAATTGTTCAAACCAATAACTCGGATTTTGGCACCACCAACGAATCTGCTCAGCAACTAGCCATCGCGAAACTTCGTGCCATAGAGAGTGGGAGAGTAGTGGTAAATATCTCTACCGTTGGGCTTTCCGCAATTGTTTTACCAACAGGTGAAGTGATTGATTCACTTGAGGCGTACAAACCAGGATTGATGCGTCAGCAACTCGACCTATTATTGGATAAAACTCCGGCGATGCTTTTTGGCAGCCCGATTGACTTGATCATCAATTTTGCTGCGCTTGGAATTATTCTTTCTACAGTGCGACGGGGGCGTAGATGACTAGCAATTATCTAGTGATAATGCCCACTTACAACGAGAAAGAAAATTTGGCGCATTCAATTGCTGAACTTTTCAAGCACAATCCTTCAGTTGACCTACTAGTCGTAGATGACGCCAGTCCGGATGGAACTGGTCAATTGGCCGATCAGATTGCTCAAACTAATAAACAAATTTCAGTGCTGCATCGTTCAAGTAAGGAGGGCTTGGGTCCTGCTTACCTGGCGGGCTTCGACTATGGACTGCGCCACGGCTACAAATTTCTTGTGGAAATGGATGCTGACGGCAGCCATAGAGCGGTCGACCTTCAGCGATTGATTTCAGTAAGTACGTCCGCCGACTTGGTGATCGGTTCGCGCTGGGTATCTGGTGGTTCCGTCGTGAACTGGCCAATGTTGAGAAAATTAATTTCAAAGTTGGGAAATCTATACACGCGGTTGTTACTCCGCAGCAATGTCCGAGACATGACTGCTGGCTTCAGGATTTATCGGTCTGAGTTCCTGCAAAAACTAGATCTCACTAATGTCGCATCTCATGGTTATTCATTTCAGGTTGAAATGGCGTGGAGAAGTATTCAGGCGAAAGCGCAAATTATTGAAGTGCCTATCACTTTTGTTGAACGCGAACAAGGCGTATCAAAAATGACAGGAGCAATTGTTGCTGAAGCACTTTGGTTAGTAACTAAGTGGGGGATTTCTAGAAAACTCTAGATTTCAGCCTTGCCAGTTGCACGACGTGCCTTGATATAGTCGATGCGTTCCTGAAGAATTTCTTCAAGCTCTTCCTTAGTGCGACGCTCAAGGAGCATCTCCCAATGACTTCGACCAGGACGATCGTGTGTTATTTCTAGCTCAACAAACTTTCCGTCCTTAACTAGTGCGGCTTCTTCTGAGCATTGACGGCACTGCCAAATCTCAGGAACTTCTGCGTCAGCTGCAAAAACTAGTTCAGTTGTGTGCCCATTGCCACATCGATAGGAAAACTTTTGGCGATCAACAAAGTTGACACCAACCTCATTTTCCAGACTTTGTGCGCCAAGTCGCATACCGCGCATTGTTGATTCGGACATCAGAACCTCCTGTTACAGCCATTTTGTGGCACTCAATAGAACCGAAAAACGGTGATTTTATTCCGCGTTAATCGTTGGTAAATAACGGTGTCATCAGGTCTGTGCGATCCGTGACAATCCCGTTTGCACCTATTTGCCGCAGTCTCGTGGCTTCGGCTGGGTCATTAATAGTCCAGTAAACCAATTCGACCCCGTGTCGTTTTACCGACTCTATGAACCTAGGGGAGTCAAAGCGAATTGGGCCGTAAGACACCGGAATTTGCAGAACATTCACAAGATTTAAGAGCTTCTCAGCGCCTAAACCCAAACGAATACGCAACCAAATCCTAAGAACTAAAGATCCCGATGGGGAAGTGGCAACCCCAGATATTGCTTTCAGTGCTTTCTTACGTCGTTTTTCACTGAAGCTAGTAATAAGACAGCGATCCCGTGCCGAGTGATTCGAAATCGTTGCCGCTAAGTCAGAGATCGCCGATGCATCCTTCACATCGATGTTAATCCTGCAATCTTGCGGCAAGTTACTCAGCAGTTCATCGAACGTGCTGATGGTGCCGCCGTGAAGCAGTCGAATTTGTTGCAATTGAGCGAGATTCAACTCAGACACTGCACCTCGGGAATTCGAAACTCTGTCAACTGTTTCGTCGTGAAAAACCACGGCTCGACCATCACGAGAAGATTGAACATCGAGTTCTATATACTCTGCTCCAGATTCGATTGCCTGGCGAAATGCCTGGATTGTGTTCTCATCGAAAACTAATTTGCCATCTCGAAAACATAAACCTCGATGTGCAAAAATCTTGAACGATCGCGTCGAATGCAAGTATGCGTGTTGCTTCAACGGACCCGAAGATTTCATAGGTCTAGGCTAGGGGAATGCGTCAGGTTTCTTTGAAGTCATTTGGTCGATTGATGCTTGGGCTGTTCATTTTTGGTCTGGCACTGGCGATGATGATCAAAGCTCAGGTTGGAATCCCACCCTGGGATGTTCTAGGCCAAGGCATTTCGAAAACTTTCGGCATCACTTTTGGTCAAGCAACAATTATCGTTTCTGCATTGGTGCTGTTGGCTTGGATACCACTCAAAGTGAAACCTGGGCTTGGATCCATCATGAACGCTATTTGCATCGGACTATTTGCAGATCTATGCATGGATTATTTACCCGAATTTGAGAATTATTGGGCAAACCTTGCATTATTCCTACTTGGAATTTGCACTGTAGCTTTTGCAACCGGCTTGTACATTAGTGCAAATCTTGGCAGCGGCCCTCGTGATGGGCTCATGATTGGCACTCACAAAGCGCTTGGCTGGCCGCTGTGGCTAGTTAGAACCGTTTATGAAGGTTCTGTCTTGATTATCGGATTCCTGTTGGGTGGTCAAGTTCGTGAGGGCACCCTAATTTTTGCAATCAGCATCGGCTGGCTGATGCAGGCATCCATGAAGTTCTTCAAGATTAAGAAATAACCCCAATGCAGCCTGGACAGCATCGCGAAACCGCTCGAGTCTTACTGTTAGACCAAGAAAGCCGGATTTTTCTACTCAAGACGCACTTTGACCCCGAAGTTCAGTTACCGGCGCGTTGGATAACCCCGGGCGGCGGAATTGACCCTGGCGAAAGCCCAATTCAGGCGGCAATTCGCGAATTGCATGAAGAAACTGGCATTTTGGTAACTCCGGATGCTCTTGGTGAGCAAATCTGGCGTAGCGAGGGAATTTGGCACTGGGGCGACCAAATCAATCACCATACCTTTGTGGATCATTTCTTTGAACTGCGAGTTTCAGAATTTAACTTGGACAATCAACTTTGGACCGATGACGAGCATCGCGACGTTCTTGAATATCGCTGGTGGAAGCTGAGTGAACTAATTGATTCTGGCGAATCGGTGGGACCATCCGATTTGGTGGAGTTCTTGAAGCACCACCTGGTTTAGGCTTTAGCCCTATCGCCGATAATGTACATTATGTCAAGTAGTGAAAATAAAGCACCCAGAGTCACTTCCCTCTAATTGATGATTAGTCCGCTTGGGTTGCTGAAATCCACTGCGACAATTTGTCAGCAGCAGCTGCAGAATCGATGGCGTTGAAACTCTCAGTCAAAGCCGAGGCAAAAACTTCATTCAGCTCAGATTGACTGTTAATTTGAGTTTTATCTAGCCCGTAGGCGACGATTCCCCCGGCAGCATTTAGCGCGACAACTTCGCGAATTGCAGCCAGGTTTCCAGATTGATCACCAGCAAACAGCGAGCGCGTAACCTGTGCGTTGTAATGTGGGTCTCCGCCCAGCAATTGACTGATTTGCGCGTTTTCCAGGCCTAAATCGCCTGGATTCAGGCTAAATTCACGAACCTCTCCCCCTTGAACCAGCCAAATTTCGCTAATTCCAGTGGTGGTAAGCTCATCTAAACCGTCTGAACCCCTGAAAACTAGGGCATTTCGGCC
>JACCDO010580333.1_pt1 | contig 27268 bp, 32 predicted proteins | sample 7446101 | NCBI WGS metagenome assembly JACCDO01 (sample SAMN15323440, study PRJNA562643) | freshwater metagenome | isolation source: river surface water | place: USA:Blue River Watershed | collected 2017-08-16 | reverse complement strand
AGCGGCTGGCGCACCACCATAACCAAGCATTGTAGCAGCGGCTGGAGCAGCACCACCCAAACTAGCTAACGTAGCAGCCTGTATCAATGCCAATTGTTGTTGTTGTGCTAGTTGTTGTTGTTGTCGTTGATGTTCATTATAAAATAATAGAAACTGCTGTTTTTTTAAAGGAGATAAAGTGTGAAAATATGCTGGATTACTCATAGTAGTAAAAAATTCAAATTCGGTAAGTTGTTCTGTTGGTAAAGATGCCATCCGCTAATAAATAGTGATATTTTTAAAGATGCTTGCTCTTTTTTGACCGGTATGTTTTTTGTTTCCTGTATTTGCGCTTTGTAATTCTACGACGGCCTCCATATCTATTTTCATTTTTAAATCCAAATTTTGAAGCATTTAAACTTCTTAAATTTTCCTCAGCAGATTCTGCCGGCATTTGTACATGTGCTTCCTGACCACCACCTGCTCCAGCTGCCGCACCACCACCTGCTCCAGCTGCCGCACCACCACTAGCAGCACCAGTTTTAAGATTTGTTGTGTGTTTAAAATAATATTCTTTTTGTTTATCATTTAAATGAAATCCAGCATATGTCCTAATTACTTGTTCTAAATCTTCTATATTAGTTATTTTATTAAGAAAATCTTTAATTGTTTCTTTAATAATTTTATCTTTCTTTTCTGCGGCGGCTACTCTTTGTTCTTCTGTGTTTAAGGGATATTCAAATAATTTGACTTCAGGAAGTTTGTTAATATTATTAGATGTAGGTAAATTACTATTTTCATTTTTATTTGATTGAATTCTTTCTGAAAAATATTTCATAACATTTTCTTTTAATTTACTAGGACAGTTTTCTATAAAATCTCTGATTGTCTTTTCTAAAGCAAATAGATCATCTCCTTTAGTATATATATAAGGTTTTCGAGCAAATGGATTTTTTACTTCTTTATTAAATTGTGTAACTTTATTTTCAATTGAATACACTCTTGTACCTCTTAACCTATCATTTCTAAAACTCTCTTCACCAGGATTAAGTTTTACACTTTCACCAAAATCTAAATAATATATTGGTGCGCCAGGATCTTCTGGAACATAAATATTAGAAGGTTTGATATCTCTATGTAATATATTTTGAGAGTGTATATATTGTAATCCTTTAACTAAATCATTAATTAATCTATAAATAAATTGTGGAGAACATTTACGGGTTTTTATATGATATTCTTTCATTAACTCAAATAATGTTTTACCTCGTGGAACCTCAAATACAAAAAAAACATGATCACCAGACTCTAAATATGCTAAAAAATTAGATATATATTGATGAGATGGATTCAATGGATTACTTAATTCATTATTTATAGTTGCTTCAGCTCTATACTCGCCTTTTTTACTTGGATAAGTATCCTTAACCATTTTTATATATTTATTTGTACCTATAATTTGAAAAACACTTCCGTAAGTACCTTTACCTTTTCCCTTAAATGGCATTGTAAATAGTTCAATAATTTCTGATGGAACTACTCCTTCTTTAATTACTTTAATATTGGGTTCAGTTAGGGCTTTAATTCCAAATTGACGTAAAAATGTGTCTTCCATATTTTACTATATAGTTAGATTTTATCTTTGAACCAACACTGTATTGTTTGCTGGTTAGTTAGTTCTATTTTCTCAAAGCGCCTGGCAAGACTCTCAAACCATCCTTGTGCTGCGATTGCTTCACGCGGCACGCAGCGCCAGAGCCAGCCGCCAATCGTTGCCTTTGCGCCCAAGCCAGGGCCATGAGATTTTAGTTGATCGGTAAGAGACCACTCTTCAGGAATATCATCTTGTAAGAAAACTGTGTTTAGCCAATTCTCCCATTCAGGCTCTTCATCGCAGCGCGCAGTCTTAGGACAGATTGCGGACCAGTAGTAGGAGCGATGGAATGTATTATGGGCCTCACGGAGCTCACCTATTGTTGTTTCATTAGTTGGCTGTGCTCCTCTTGTAGTCATTGCATACAGGCTACCACTTGGAATACCAAAGATGCGCCGCGTTCTACGACCCAGGATGGCCTGCCAACTATCCAGGAGCTCCCTACGGGAGTCAGCAAGGGGTCGGAAAGCCGGTCTGAGAAGATGACTTTCGAACAGTTGGCAATGTGTTGATGCCAGCCAGTAAAGATGATTAAGTGTTGATTGCATAACAGTGTGCGGCACACCAAGCCACATTTCACTTGGCTGAGAAAGGACATGTAGAGTGTGTGGATGTATTGCTGGTTTTACTTTGGGCTCAACCGGTTTCTTTGGCGTATTAATTGCGGTAAGTACAAATGATCCATCTTTCTCTTCTGACGGCAGAGCAAGAAGAGCCTGAACAGCCTCTTGGAGCTTCTCCTCATCAATGATATCAGTAGCGAAACAGATGTTGGCAAAGGTGGTCAGCCAATCTAATTGTCGGTGACTATAATTTACTGCGTAAGCCCAGACAAGATTGAATATTAGGAGGTGTGTCATCCCTGAATCAATAAGCTCTTGAGCCCAGAAGAAGGCTTGGTCCTTCTGGGCGCAGCCAATCGCATGAATAAGCGCAGCGGTAACCTCTTCGGTTCTGTAAAAGTGGGCTGTGAGATCCATTTGTCGCAGCGGGGTTTAATAGTTGTTAAAAATTCAAATTTTTCCTGGATGGGCTCAGTGTGTCTGAAATTCAGATTTTTGTCCTCTTGTGAAAATAAGATGTCCAGGCCCGTATCAGATGCGAATGCGCACCTGATTATTCCCCGGTTATGGCTTGGCAATGCGAAGGCAGCAGCTGACGAAGGCTGGCTCAGGCGTGAGAACGTGACTGTTGTATTTAATTGTACAAAAGATCTGCCCTTCGCTGACTCTGTGCCTGTGCGCTACCGCATACCTGTCCATGATAACTTGGAACCTCAGGAGATTCAATTCATGATTGATTCTGCTGAAGATGTTGCTTACAATATTCTGAAAGAGTACAAGCAGGGTAAAACCATTCTTGTCCATTGCTATGCTGGAATGCAGCGCTCAGCTGCGGCGGTAGCACTCTTTTTAATGCTCTGGCTTCAGATGAAACCATATGATACCATGGAGTTTATAAAATCCAAGAGACCAATTGCCTTCTACCCGTCGGCGAATTTCGGACCGGCTATCTATGCGTTTCACACACGTTTAGAGAAGATAATAAGGCCATATATTGATCAAGCTTCTGGTAAAAGCGGCGCATGGATGACTAAGAAAACTCAATAAACCAATCTGACTTGTAGCCAGGTGCTGTTCCTGGATTTGTTGTGTAGATTGTCTCATGTGGTGTATCTGAGCGCATACTAACAGCAGCATCTGAAGCACCCGCAATCCAGGCTTTTAGCGGTATATTACCTGAATTAAGAAGACCTTGAAGTGCCGGCGATAGAAAAGAAACTGTGCCTGTCAGACTAGTAGGGTGTATTTTACCTTCTGACATATCAGTCATCAACTTATTGCCTATTAGATCAAGAGCAGGAAGCTGATATGTTGCGATTACTAAAGGTACTTTGGAGTTTCTCTCCATGCGCAGCGCATTTGCCAGAAAACTCTGATCCTCTTCATTGATAAACTTTAGAGAACGGAATGTATTATCTTTTGTATGATAGCTTTTGAGTGGCTGATCCTGTTCTTCGAGTTCATGACGTGCGCCCAGGAATGCTCCGCCGAGTGGAGTGGCAATGAGCGTGAATTCAGGCTCTCGGAATATAGAGTGTTCGCAAATAAAGATATTTTTATAATTCATTGCTTTCTTACGCAGAACTTCTGCTTGCGTCTGCCAGCAAAGTTGTTTTTCTGCCGATGAGCTGTGTTCAAGAATACCTGGCACGAGAAATGTCTTCTTCCAGTTAGCCGACACGTAGGAGAAGAAGTCGTTTGTGGTTTTGTGATCTGGATGAACACAATTGCCTGCTAGGATAAGATAAGGTATCTTGGTTGGCCAAAGTGATCGGCTCTCTTGGAGAATAGAATGTTGGTTCATAAATAGCCTGCTAGCATATTGAATTTTGACCATCTTCTTACTTATCTTTAGTGGCCTGTCTTTAAAAGAACAATCTGTAAAGGATTAAAAGGACGACTGTTGTGATTACTGTACAGATAAAAATAGCTATATAATGACAACAACGATTTGGTCCATATACAAAATTATCAACTGCCACTGATACTTGAATTGGATCTGTTTGACAATGTGCCGCCATCAATGCTATCTCAAAATCGTTTGGTAATGGGGTGCGACACATTACACAAAGTGGCTGCTTGCCTTCGGCCGTTAGCCTTGCTTCATAACTTTGCTGACATGTAGGATGATAACTGAATTGACAGTTGCATTTATCATTCTTTTTTAGAGGCGGCGGTGTTCCGTCTAGGCAGAACACACATTCCTCTTGTGGTTTGCTCGCAATCATCGGATTGCTTACTAAGAATATTTTAAACGGCTCTTCAGTAGCGGCCATTATTAATTTATGCGCGCAGAGCTTTAATCCACTCGCGGAGCTTACCCATATCAGATGTTGGCATCAGCTGGAGAGGGACGCCGTTGATGATTGCCTGAAATGCTGGGATCGCACTGACGCCACAGTAGCTCGGACTGTACTGATTGTCATCCACATCGCACTTATACCACTTGATATCATTGCGGAGACCCATTAGTTCAGGAATGCTTACTGCGCGACAGGCGCGGCACCAAGATGCTGTGAAGTAGATAACAACAATGGGAAAAGCAGGTTTGTAGTTAGGATTACCACGGGAGAGAAGACTCTCCAGTACAAGTTGATCTTCAAGAGGTTCAGGTCCAGGTCCAGGAGTGGGCTGCTGCATTTGCTCTACTTGTCTTCTTTAAGAGATTTTAGGCACTAATTAAAAAACTTCACGTAGGCTCTTCCTTCACCGACTACAAATGTATCCCAGCTTTCCACGACAGTTAGAAGTTGTGTTGTTCGCTGGTTCGTAGCGGGATCTGGTAGTGTATTCTGGATTTCAATGTAGATATTCGGGCGATCTGCCGTGCTAAAATTTACTGTGCCTGTCGGTTCCTTTGTAGTCGGTGCGCATGCTGTCCAGTTGAACTGTGCTTGCCTGCGTGCTGGGTATCTGTCATCTTTGTAACTGCTGAGTAGATCTTGCCAGATCTGTGGCGGATATAAATCTTCACGATCTTGACCCGCAATAATTAGTTTGGCTGCGTTATAAAACTGACCATCAGGACTAGTAGGAAGAGGATTGAATGTTGTGGCCAGTCTGCCAGTATTCAAGGCATTCTGCGAACGAAACGTGAAAAGGAGACGACCGGCAGGATGAACAGCTTCTAATCGGCGGAGAATAGGAACAACGACCGCAGCATTCACATTAAATGGTGTATAATCTGGCTCGCAAATATTAAATGTCTGCGGGAAGAATCGGCGGAATGGAATTTCATAACGCGCTTTCTGTGCTTGCTGGCGCAGTTCATCACGGATGTAGCTTTGACGTGTAAGAAGCTGAATAGTAGGTGTTCCTAGAGCCGCTTTTGTCTTTGATTGAAATGTAACTATAGTATTATTCAAGTCTCTGTAATAGAAATACTTGCTAAAAGGATCTGCTTTTATTACTTGTGTTTCTGAAGTTGTTGATGTTTCAAGAAGTTGCTCAAGGGGTCTTAATTTGAGACGAACGCGCCAAGTCTGATCTGAGGCCGCTACAAGAGGAAAGCCTGGTTCTTCATCGGTTGTGGCACCAGGCCATGGCAGACGAAGGTACAAAGTTCCAGGCGTAGCGTTGCGCCCGATTTCAGTTTGGCTACCGCCATGTTCGCCCAGTTGCCGTTGGCGTAGGAATGCTTGACCGTTTGACGATTCGGCATTCTGAAGAAAGAACAGAGCATCACCAGAGAGTTCTAGTATTCTAATTTTATCTTGTAAGAGCTCTATACTCTCAAATAAGAAGGCGCCAATACCGTTTGTCCAACCATAGGTTGGGTCAGATGAGCTTCGAGTTCCTGGAGGGTTATCTTTTTCTGGATCCTGCCTAATAAGGCAGCATTGATTGACATTCTGTGGGCCGACAGCTTGTTGTCCCTGTATCAATGGGAGATCAGGTAGCCATGTAGGCAAATCAATCTTAAGTGTCATTTCTCGGAGGATATCACCAAATACTTCTACTTCAAATTCCAAAGGACGCCCCCAGAGAATTGGTGTCTTTGGCACTGTGAAGCGCGTCTCTGAGATAAACGGTTCGGAGGGCAAGTAGGGTGGATTGAGTGGTAGAGATGCTTCTTGTGGGTCTTTGTTGAAGAAAAAGGTGTCTTTTTTGCCTCGTGCTACGAGTTCAAAAAGGGCGCCATCCGGGCTACTTTGAAAGTCTGCCATTACTTATTCATGGAGAGGATCTTTGGACTACTTACGATGAGTGCGGCGGCGCGACTTGTGACTTTTCCGCATGGAGCGATGACGACGCTTACCCCCAAGCGTTAAGGGAGCAGGCCTTGAAATAGTTGGTAATCCCATGAGCATACGAGTAAGAGGATTTTCAAAATTACTTGTTATAGCATTTTTTCGGGGTACTTTCTTTAAATTTAGCGTATAAGCATTTCTAACATTTTTTGATGGAATTAAACCTGTATTTTGGTGTGGTAGTTTTGGTTGTTGTGATAATGCATTTGCTCTGGCTATAGCTTCTTGTGTTGGCAGAAGACCTGATCCAGACATCTATTATTTACGTCGAGAATGTCTGCGACTTTTCTTAGATGCCTTTCGGGAGGCTCTGCGTTTGCCACCACCCATGTAGGTGCCCATAGTGGTGCCTGCTGCTTCATTACGATTACGGTTACGATTGCGGTTGTAGTTTGAACGCGTGGGACCCATTGGAGGAGCACCAGGAGCACCAGCACCAGGATTAGCAGAAGAAGTACTATTTCCCATTTCTATCTACATGTCAGATTATTTACTTGCGGTTGCTGCGGCGCTTGTTACGATTGGTACGGCGCTTGTTACGGTTTGTGCGGCGCTTAGTATGCTTCTTACCATGACGCCTGCGGCGACGACCACCTGTTAAACCTACAGCATTTGTTCCCTTTTTAACTACCCCTGTTACAGTATTGAAAAGGCCACCAAGCAAGCCTTTACCTTCTGCATTACTTACTTCATATTGCGTACCAGTAGGAGGAGTAGAACTTGAATAGGCGCCTATTCCAAGAGAACTACCAAATGGATTGCGAGCATTTCCTGCTTGAGACATAATTCTACTTTACAAATAGATTATCTACACCTGTCTAGAAGATGACAGCCTAAATTTGCGCACTAACAAGTAGGTAGTTGGTAGTACTCTAGCCTAAAATGAATCTTGTCATTGTGGAATCACCCGCAAAGTGTGCTAAAATCAAGAGCTTCCTGGGAGATGGTTGGCGCGTCGTTGCGACCATGGGTCATATCCGTGCTCTTGCTGAGGATCTTTCTGCGGTAGGAATTGACCGCGACTTTGAGCCTACCTTTGAGTTTATCAAGACTAAATCCAAAGCAATTGCGGGTCTTAAAGATGCTATCAAAGGCTGTTCGCAAGTATATCTTGCGGCAGATGATGATCGCGAAGGCGAGGCTATTGCTTATGCGGTCTGTAAGTTGCTCAAGCTGGATCCAACCGCAACTCCGCGTGCCGTATTCCATGAAATTACGAAGCCGGCTGTCACGCGAGCTGTAGCGAATCCTCGACGTATTGATATGCCTAAGGTATTTGCTCAGCAGACGCGCGCAATGCTTGATATGATGATAGGTTTCACAATGTCACCTCTTCTGTGGGGCATCAAGCGAGGCTTATCTGCGGGGCGTTGCCAGACACCTGCTCTCAGACTTGTAGTGGAAAAAGAGAAGGAGATTGAGGGATTTGTGAGTGGAATGTCTTGGCAAGTTGAGGGTTCTTGGCTTACAGAAGCAGGTGCTTTCAACTTGCACGCCAAGATGTGCGACGTGCTAGAGGATGAGGAAAGCGTACAGAACTATCTTGAGATTCGCCAAGAGGCTTTGGGGGCGACTGTGCGATCATCTGCGGTAAAACCTTGGCAGCTCAGTGCGCCAGAGCCATTTATCACATCAACTCTCCAGCAACAGGCATCCGCTGTGCTGCGAATGAATCCAAAACGGACAATGTCAGTTGCGCAGAAGCTTTATGAAGATGGTCATATTACTTACATGCGAACGGATTCAACGGCGCTTTCAGATGAAGCCAGGGAAGACGCACGTCAGTGGATTCGCGAGCGGTTAGGGGCGGAGTACTTGGGCGCACTTGCTGGGGCGGCAGCACCAAAGCCAAAGAAAGGAGTGAAGAAGGTTACACCAGAAGCCGGCGTGAGTGCTCCAGTACCACAAGCAGCGCATGAATGTATTAGGCCTACGCATTTTGAGGTCGAGGAGCTTGACGACTGTTACGAGTCAAGTGAAAAGAGTCTATATCGCTTAATTCGTAATCGCACACTCCAGAGCCTGATGGCTCGCTGCGAGGGAGAGACACGTAGGGTGGTATTTGACTGCGACGGTGACGATGGTCAGTGGCCATGGGAAGCCTCTTGGAAGCGCACCACTTTTGAGGGGTGGCGGCGCCTTGGGCGCGTGGCGATCCTCGATGAGAATGAAAATGATGATGGCGAAGAAAATAGCAATGCCGCGATATGGGATGCTGCGGGGCGGCTTGTTGAGGGATCGCGGCTAAGATGGGAAAAGCTAGAGGGGAGGGCGGTTATGTCTCGTGCGGCTACACGATATACAGAGGCTACTCTTGTACGAGAGCTGGAGAAACGTGGTATTGGTCGCCCTTCAACATTTGCTTCTCTGATTGCGGCGATTGTGGATAAAGGATATGTAGAGGTTAAGAATATTGAAGCCAAAAAGGTGGTTGTAAATCAATACGAACTAACGGAAGAAGAGGGTCTCACTGTAGAAGAAAAACAAGTAGCGGTTGGCGGTGAAAAGCAGAAGATGGTACCAACTCCGCTTGGACGTTCTGTTATTGATTTCTTAATGCGCGAGTATTCTGATAGCTTTGATTATGGTTTTACCGCACGTATGGAAGGTGGCCTGGATGCAATTGCCTCTGGCACTGCGGCTTGGAAAGATCTACTGCGTGAAACGTGGGGATCATATAAGGATCGGTATTACAGACACAAGATACAGGTCCCCGTTGCTGCTTCTGGGGCAGAGGGTGGTGGTTCTTCTAAGATCAGACAGTTTGGTATTTATAAAGCGGTGCTTTCTGGCAAGGGACCACTGCTACTGAAAGAAGGTGCTACAAAAGCTGATAAGACAATCTTCTATGGCTGGCCTGAGGGATTTGAGTTTAATGAGATTACTGAAGAAGCCGCAGTGGTATTTTGTGAGCGGCGAGCATCAGAGTTGGCAGCAAAACCTGCACCTGTAGGGATTCTAAAACAGCTTGGTCCATATGTGTTTCGTGAAGGTAAGGATGGTAAGTCACGTTACATGTACAAAGATGGACTAAAAGATAGGCAATTTGTATCTGTGCCTGAAAGTCTAGATTTGGAGAAAATTACTGAAAAGGAGGCCGCAAATGTATATAAAATTGGTTTGGCACAGAAAGGAGCCAGTGCGACTAGGGGGCGAGGTCGTGGCCGTGGCGGACGAGGCGGAAAGTAGTTCTTTAGAATAGAATGAGCGATAGTGAAAGTTCAGTTGCGCCACCTGTTCCTGCCTCTGCGCAAGCAGCAGCAGAACCACCAAGAAAAAAGAAATTCCAGAATGGTTGGACGCGTGAGCAAGAAGAACTAATGGCAAAATGGTCAGATATTGCGGCATGTTACCGTTGGATGCATGATCGTGCTGAAAAAAGTTTTCATAAAAAGAATTTGGGTATTACTGTGCCTGTAATTATACTCTCTACACTAACCGGCACAGCAAACTTTGGTTTAGGATCTATATTTGGTGATGATCAGAAGAGTCAGCAATTTGCTAGTTTTGCGATTGGTGGTGTGAGTATCATTGCTGGTGTTTTGACGACTCTTGGTAATTTTTTACGATTTGCGCAGCTGGAAGAGGCTCATCGTGTATCAGCGGTTCAGTGGGGCAAGTTTCAACGACAGCTAACGGTAGAACTTTCTCTTCATCCAAATGATCGCAATGACTCAATGGATTTTATCAAACTTTGCCGAGCAGAACTTGATCGTTTGATTGAACAATCACCGCAGATCCCAGATTCCATTATTGAGCAATTTCAAGAAATGTTTGGAGACAATGCTGCTTTGGAAAAACCAGATATTGCAGGTGATATTGATCATACAACGATATTCCGTGATAACAAGAGCCGACTAGCAGAAGTTGCCACAAATGCAGCGCTTATACTTCGTCATAAGAAGAACTTACTAAAAGAGCTTGTTATTGATGATTTGAACCGACAAGTAGCAGATGAAGTGGAACGAAGATTATCTGCTACAAAGAAAGAGTTGCGTAAGGAGATTTCTGCTTTATCGCCTGCTTCTGTCGGTATTCGTATTACATCACCCGCTTCTACACCAAGCTCCACATCAACAACGCAATTTATGCGTCAAAATACTCTTGTAATTCCAACGGTTGCTGCTTCGGCGGCTGAAGCATCTTCATCAATGTACGATAAGATATAAAGTAAAAATTTGCCCGCGCCTGTGCTTTAAGCCAAATGGCAACTGACACGTAAGCAGAATGGCACTTTTCGTGAGGTCTTTGACTGAGGTTGTTACAACACTCGGTCCTAGTCTAAGTCAGAAGCATCAGACACATACGCATATCGCATTTCTTATCAAGCGTGGAAAGATTATTGCCTACGCCTCAAATATAATTGGTTCTCGGCAGAAGGGATCTGGTTATAATAACAGATCTCTTCATGCGGAGGTTGCTGTAATTAAGAAGGTGGGCGATGTGCGTTTGCTGGAGGGCGCTGATATCTTTGTCTTTCGCTGGACGCCACCTGGAAGTTCCAACTCGTGTCCTGTGAGCAATTCATGCCCATGCCATTCTTGTAGCAAGGTCTTGACAAAGTGTATGAAGAAGTATGGTCTGAATCGGGTGTATTACTCATCGTGATCTTCTTCAGAGGAGGAACCAAATAGTTCTTCTTCTTTCTTGTCACGTAGATCAATCATTTGGTTCCGAAAATCGCAGAATAATTTTAAGAGCTGAACACATTTTTTATGAAAATTGTTTTTGGCTAACGTTTTGCGTTCTTGTGAATTTGGAAATGTGTTACATTCAGATAAATAATTCATAATAATTCCCTTCCATGCTGACAAGTAGGTGTGATTTGGAGTTGTATCAAGTCCAAATTGAATAAGTCTAAAATCATCATCTTCAAGGTATATGCCTTCTGTCATTGCGGATGTTTCAATCCAGTATGTAATATTCTCACGGGCAATGAATGAATCGGTTGAGAAGTGTTCATTGTGAATTGCGTGTCGTTGAAGATCATGTGAAAATAAATGTGTGAATGCTATTAAGTTCCACTGAACAGAGCGGAAATTATTTAAAGCTTGGCTTGATATTCCCTTTTGTCGTGCTTGTTCATGTATTGAAGTAAGCTGACAGAATGTAAGCGGTTCATTTGTTTGAGGTATCTTTGGTGGCCTTGGATCAGCAAATCCTGAGTTTTGATAACGAAGTGATGTACATATATGCCTGACAATTGAGATTGGATCATAATCATATCGTTTCTTTGTTTTGAAACAAAATACTTGGATGGGTTGGCTTGACTCGCAGAGTGTAAATGGATCCATACGCTCAGAGCGCTTATTACATTGATAACATCTGTAAAGTTGTATAAATTGTCGTATTAAACGGCGGACACGTAGCATGGGGATTAGAACACGGAGAACTTGCCCAACAAGCCATGGTCCATATGTATTTGGCCCTTTTTGTGTAAAAAGTCGCTTATTCCAGAGTTCATTAAGAGCATGTAGGCGAATATTCATATAACTTGAATGTGGAACATAGGCTGCACCTAAAGGTGAAATATGTTGGAAATGCGGAAGAAGAAAACGGAACCATGCGGGTTTTTGTTGTGGTACTTCACCGAATTTTATCGGCTTTGGCGGATATATTGTAATTGTCTTGCGGAGAGGCGGCCATGGTTTTTCACTGGCTGAAAGTTCAATAACTTCTGTATATGGCTCTGATGGTTGCGGTGATGGAGGTGGTTGCGATGGAGGTAGCTGTGTTTGTTTTGGCTTAATTTTTGGCTTACTACGTGTTTTTAATGCTCTAATTCGCTTTACTATAGATGGTTCTTTGTCATTAAAAAATGAATCATTAATATAAAGCTTCTGACGAGGAATCTTTTTTATTGCTTTTTTCTCTGTGTTGGCAGCTTTAAAAACAACATTTTTAGGGAACTCAGGTTTGGGAATTTCCCACCATTCCATTTATTCTTGTATAACGTAAAGTCTAAGGGTTCCTAAACTCACATCGAAACGACCGACCGCTTGATGTTTGACATTATAAACAATCTCTGTTTCACGATCCAGCCAAAGTGCTGGCAAGTCTTTATGTGCAAGCCGGGTTAAACGTTTTGCTTGCTGTGTATTTACACACTGACGTAAGACCTGATGCTTGTCACAGAAAGATGTATTAGTTACACATGGTGTGCGACATCTGTAGGCAAAGCGATCATCTTTAAGGAAAGCCAAGCAACCCGGTTGTTCTTCAGTTTCGAGGAGAGAAATATGGACAGGTTGGCCTTTTAGTTTTTCTTGAACTTCCTTCTGTAATTCACTAGGGCTGACATGTAGGAACTCTGCGCAGTCCGCAATTAGTTTCTTACTTTCTCTGCGAAGAGCGGCTTGGAATTGTTCAAACGCATCGCGGGGCACGGAAAGATGAGCCATTGTGTGATGGCTTTTGGAGGTTGCTTTGGTTGGCAAATTTTTAGCAGCGGTGCCTGCCGGCCTATACTGCGGATTCCTTCAATTACTCTTTTTGAGACAAAAACTCAGATGTGTTCATGTGGAAAGCGAGTTCAGATTACTATTTTTGACGATATCAAGCCCTCCGCATGGGGCTATCCAATGTGGCGCGTTCTCCATACGCTTACCGAGCTTTCTGGTGCGCAGAGCAATAAGTTCCTAGATCAAGATGAGTACTATGCGTGGAAGAGTGTTCTCAATATTCTTCATACATGTCTGCCATGTGCTTTATGTAGAGAGCATTATAGTGGGTGGGTTAGAGAACATCCATATGAACCTGTAATATCATTGCCAGGTTCAGAAAGAAGGTCAGCTCTGCGACAGTGGTTATTTGATCTTCATAATAATACACCAATGACAGGTACTTGTCCGCGACCTGAAATAGAGAAGTTGCCTGAACTGTATTCAACAGCAAATGTTGATATTGATGCTGAAATTAAAGAAATTGTTCGTATTCTTCAGCTAAGTTCTCAAGGTGGTATTATTCCTCGTGATGCTTATGATGCTTTTAGAAGATATGTAACTAATTTATATACTATTGTTATTGGCTGATCTACTCATCAGGATTGTAGATACATGCTTGAGGTGCAGAAGATTTTGCTGGCATAATTCTGCCTAGAATTCCAAAAAGGTCAAATGCACGATCTTCACCGCATTCAACAAGTGCTTCAAACCAGTAATAACCAATTGTAGCTCCGCCGGCAGCTCCTAAAAACATACCAAGCCATGTTTCACAACTCTTATTTCTTAAAATACGAATAAGGACAAAAGCAAGAGCAAGAGCAACTAACAAAGCCATACAAAGTCCTGCTTGGAACTTACGATTGTTTAATGTTTCTGGATCATCTACTGCTTGAGCACCAGGTGGTTTATTGTAAATCTGTAGAGCATTTCTAAATGTATATGTTACAAAAAATAGCAAAAAGGCAAACCAATAAGAAGGTACTACAATATAACTACCAGATTTTGTTACAGTGCTGGTTGTTGTAAGAATATTACAGATACTACTAGCGGGCGTAGTAAATGCTCCTGCCCATTCAGGCTTGGCATTTAGGAGGAGCTCAACCAGAAGTTGAAAAAGATAAACACCAAAAAAAGTAACAATAGCTCCCAAGCCAACCCACATATAGGCGGTATTTACTGTAATTAATCCAAGTATAATAAGTGTGCCGGTTATGATTAAAGGAAATTTCAAAAACATGATATGTAAGAAGTCTTTTAATGTTGCTACAAACTCATAAAAACTTCCCATCCTCTAATTATGTTTAAGAACTTTTTGATTGTGCTGCACAAACTGTTATAGGCGCACCCGTTGATAATAAACTATCTAAATAAGGAACTCCAAGGAAATTCACAACTTCAGGTCCAAATAATTTTGTATTCTGATAAACAAGAGCAACACCTGTTAATATTGCCAATAACATAGTAATTGCTAGACTGCCCCAATGATCAGTAGTATTAATCAACCGGTAAGCAATATATCCAAGCATACCTGTCAATGCTAAGCTGAGTCCAATCCATGGACGCGCAGTCCAGTCACCACCATTACGAGCAGAATCAAGTTCGGCAAATACATCATAATTATAAAACAATGACATGACTAAATAGATAACTGTAGAACCAGTAATAAAGAATGTACCATTAGGGAATATAATTTCATTAGCATTGCCAAGTTTAGCAATTAAAGATTCAACAATGGGTGTGCGAATACCTGTACGTATTTTTTCTGTACCGTACGCTATGCCAGGATTTGTATATCCTGTTGCGGCGCTAATACCGTAGCGAATTAGCATAATCTCAAGCATCGTTCCAAGGAGAACTAACAGTGGAAAGTTTTGAAGAAGTAATGCTAAAATACCAACACCAATAATTAATATATCTGGAAGACTTTCAAATACAGAGTTTCCAAATGCTGAAATGTAGGGGAATGGATTTAGACGGGGAGGATTACTTGGATCGTAGTCAAAAAACTTAATAAAGAACTGCCCAAATGTTGTTTTGCCAAGACCTGATACTTTTATCACAGATGTCATGAAAGTCAGCAATGGCAATAAAAATATTACACATAACAGTGGAATTATGAGTGAAGACTCCATCTAATAGCAGGGCCCAAAGATTGATCGCGTTTTTAAGGTAAAGATGGGCATTCCCTCCTATTATCGGCGCCTTGTTGAGTCTGTTCCTGGTCTTATTGGCAAAGTTCAGCTAGGCACCACTTGTGATTATCTATGGATTGACTTTAACTGTATTGTTTATCATTGTCTGCGACGACCTGGAGCGCCTGTATGGAATGGAATGTCGGGTGCTGAGATCTATGAAGCTGAGCTGCGTCGTTCTGTGATCCAATACGTGGATTATCTTATTTCATGTGTCGGACCAGTTAAGGGTGTTGGATTGGCAGTAGATGGTGTTGTGCCAGCTGCGAAGCGGCGTCAGCAAAGACTTCGCCGTGTGGAGATGAAGGAGGGTGCTTCTGGATGGGATACAAATGCTATCACGCCTGGAACAGCGTTTATGAATGATTTGATGGCGGATCTGGAGCGTTGGCGTGCGGGGCGCGCGCGTGTGCGACCTGAGATGACATGGATGGTTAGCCCATGTACAGAACCGGGAGAAGGTGAGCATAAGATTATGTCATGGTTGCGCGGCCTAGATAGAGATTCATCATGTAGTCATATGATTTATGGCCTGGATGCAGATTTAATTTTACTGACGGTGCTAAATAATGTAGCATATTTGCGTAATCACGAGTTCAAACTATATCGTGAAGAGCAGAAAGCTGGCGAGACAATGTATGGTCCAGATGGGAAGGAGAAGATGCTGACATTTAATATTGATTCACTGATTACGCATATTGTTAATAAATCACCACTACCAGATGGAGATATAACACACTGGATTATGGATTATGTATTTGCGATGTCTGTACTAGGTAATGATTTTGTACCTTGTATGATGTCTCTATCACTGAAAGATGAAGGTCATGGTCTTCTGTTGGAAATGCTTGCGCGTGTTTGGCGTAAGGGAGGCCGACTTGACTGTGGGGAGGGGTGGCGAATGCTGTTTGAGGAAATTGCGATGGGTGAGAAGGAACGGATTATCAAGTCGGCTCTTGCGAAGAGGTCGCAGGCTCAAAGGGAGGAAGGTGATGGTCCTTGTAAATGGTTTGTAGAAGATGCTCTTTTTCATACACTCCCCTCGGCTCCTGGTAAAGAGTTTCTTCAGTTGCGCGATGATTATCAAGATGTGGCGGCTGTGCGATTTTCAGGGCTGCGTGGAGCAGCAGCAGCAATTCGCGAGCATCAAGCACAAGAATATATCAGAGGCCTACAATGGATTAGTAAGTACTACATGAATGGAGCAGAAGGCCTAGATTTTGACTGGTATTATCCAAGTTGGATTGCGCCATTTGCTCATGACATAGTTCCACTGACAAGTAGGGAAGCGCAGCTTCCCGTACTCTCGGGGGTGACACCGACAAGTAGGGAGTTGGATGTTTCTGGGTTTAGTTCAAACCTGCCAACTCCTGAAGAACAACTTGCGCTTGTGCTACCTAAGAGATCATGGCGTTTGCTTGCGGGCAGTCGCTACGCAGCCTTTGCAGAGAAGGGTGCGGAGTGGTTTGGAGAACCAACGGTTTATTCAAGTATTAATAAGCGTGCGCGCTGGGAGTGTCATTTAAATATGCCATCACCATTACTGCGTGATTTGCGGCGAGCCATTTCTGGCGTAGAAGTTTAGAGGTTCGGATGGGTGCTGCGCAGAGCCAACATATAGCACTTTATTCAAAAATATTAAAGATAAAATCACCGACGGTACGAGTTCAAATGCTTCAACAGATTCTATCCGGCCCTGAATACGTTGCTGCTGCGAGACAAGCAGGGGTATATGCGGCTTTGTTAGAATATATTCGGCGAGTTACTGCGGGTGAGTCCGCTTTACTTCCTGGAGAGGGTCATAATGATACTGTCGCAGCACAACAAAATCGTGCGGCGGCCGATGCGCAGCGTAAAGCACAAATAACCGCACGTACAAGGGCAGTACTTCAAGATGATTTAGCTCTAGTTTCAACGGATGACACTAAACGACAGAGGGCACGTGATATGTTTAGTATGTCACTTTATGTACTTGGACTAGAAGAGGCTGAAAGTCTAAATGAAGATGCTCTCAAGGCAGCATATAAAAAGGCAGCGTTGCGAGCGCATCCAGATAAGGGTGGAAGCGAAGAAGCCTTTAAAGAAGTTACTCGCGCATATGCCTACTTGTCAGAGATTTTAAAACGAATCAATGGTGGTCGTAAAGTTATTGAAGGTAAAGTGGAAAAGCCAACTGTACTTGCTACGGAACGGTCGCGTGATGCTGATAAATGGAAACACATAGAACCAACCCGATTAAATGCAAAGAATTTGGATATGAATGCTTTTAATAAGCTATTTGAGAGTACGCGAATCCCGGATCCTGATGAAGATGGCTATGGTGACTGGTTAAAAGGCGCACAGAACGCAGACACTGATCAGAAAAAATTCAGTGGCGAGTATAATCGTGATGTATTTATGAGAGCATTTGAAGATGAAGTTACTAAGAAATCTGGTGGTAATCAGCTATCTGTAATACATCCAGCTGCTATGGCAATGACACTTCAGGGAGGTACAGAACTTGGTCGTGATCGTCCGGCTGAATATACAGCAGCTGCTAATGATAGAGTTCAATATACAGATTTGAAAATGGCTTACACGCGCGATAATACAATCACCAATCATGTAGCAAATGTTCGTGTTGAAGCACGTGACTATAAACAATACAAAGCATCACGTGAAGATGCTCCTAAGATTTCTGCTGAGGAAAGAGCTGCGCTTGATGAGCAGGAAAGAGAACTACAGCGTCGAGAACAACAAAGGCAGCGCAGGTATGCGCAAGAACAAGTTGCTAATGCCGAGTATTTTGAACGAATGAAACAGTTGATGATTGTTGATAAAGGTAGCAATTAAAAACGCGCGATGATAATTAGAAGATATGGACACTTGGACCTTAATTGGTGTTGTCTTATTAATTTTAGTAGCGGCAGCAATAGGTCTTTCCCGATGGAAAAATATGTCACCTTTCTCTGAAGATGCTCAAAGGTTGAATAGGATGGCCAACGCAGGAAAACCGACGCTGTGGCTATTCTATGATCTAAGTGAAGTAAATGCCCGATGGTGGATGGACTTTATGGGTCGTTCATCACGTGCTATAAATTTACCATACTTGAATCTTTGTTATCAGACAATTATGAAACATAGTACCAACTATAATGTGCGCGTACTTTCTGGATTAGAGGATGTAGCCAACTTACTTGGTGGTTGGGAGAAGCTGCCTTCTAAACTGCGTGATGTACGTGCGCCTGTAGGAGTGGCAGAAAAGGCCTGGATTCGCGCGGCTGTGTTAGACAAGGAGGGTGGTTTGTGGCTAGAACCATCTGTAATTGTTATGTCTCAGATTCCTCTGCCAGAAGGTAATAAAGTAATCTTTTATGGTACTGACTATGATCAGCTTTACATAAAGCAGGGAGATATGGGTGCGCCAAGTTTCCAAGGCGTCTTCTCTCCTCGTGCTGGTCATCCTGCGATTCAGAAGATGCTAGAACTTGCTTCAAGTGGTCGTTTAGATGGCGGCGGTAAAGAGATTCGCAAAGATGATGTATGGGATTATTCTGTGGCATGTGCCGATAAGGGCATGTGTGAAGCCGGTGGTAAGATAACATTAGATCGTAAGGCAAATGGTAAGCGTATTGAATTAGAAGATTTGCTGGCGACAGTTGATGGAATTCCTTCACCTTTTAAAGTACCAGCAAATACAGTATTTATTCCTCTGCCGGCGCGTGAAATTTTAGATTTCCGTAACTTTGGCTGGTTTGCGCGCATGAGTGAAGAGCAGATTTTAGAATCTCCTTTGGCCGTCTCAGCTTTGTTCAATAAGGCGTTAGGTAAATGAAACCTTAAAATCTGAAATTGGATTTTCTTTCATAATTCTATACATTGTTTGTCGGCGTTTTTCAGTTGTATGTAAAGTATATCCTTGCGTTTTTAAGAGATGCCGAAGAATGACAAGTAGGGTGTTTGGGGTTTGGGGTTTATTTATATAATGTTTTGCTTTACACGGATAATAATATGGTTCTAATAGCGGCAGTCTCTCTGCCGCTATTGCTGCTGAAAGCTCAATATCTGTAATGGCAAACTCACGTGTATCTGTTATATCCTGAAAACCGAGATCTTGTAAGAACTCGGTTATCAGTTCAAGAGGTGGCTGTGTGCGAAAAAGTTGCTCGGTCGGCATTCTAATAGGTTGTGAAAAGCCATATAAGAACACTTAACGAGGTCTGACTTTTAGAGTAGCAAATCCAGCCTTCGGAAATTGTCTTTTGAATGCGAACAAGTAGTTCAGTATCTGTGATTGTATAAATATCGGTTACGTGCATAAATGTATCACAAATATCTTCAAACGAAAATCCATGTTTCCAAATATAAATACATTGATTAATTATCTCTTTTTTATTCTTTTGTTGAAAAGCCGCAAGAAGTGGTGTAATAAACTGAAATGGTGGAAGACTAAGTAGTTCCAGAATTTCTTCTTTGGATGGCATAGTTGGACTCTTTTCAATATTTGAACAAATTAGGTTAGCTTGTAGTAGAAATTTAGCAATATTTCCATTTGTAATTGCGGTTAGCCATGTTATTATTTCATCACTATGCTCGCGAGGCACATTCCATTTAATATTATTTTTTTCCATTATTTCAAGACCAGTAGTGGTTAGGAGAACAGGATTTAGCTGGAGTACAACACATCGTGACAATAGCGCTGGTATCAAATGCGATTTATTCTCACCAATAAAAATAAATCGTGTGAGGTGTTGATACTGTTCCATTGGACGGCGAATGGCCTGTTGGCTTATTTCAGGAAAAGTATTTGCATCATCAACAATTACCCAGCGAATAATGTTTTTTTGAAGCTGTGATCTACGCACAAAATCAAAAAGAGTCTCGCGGATTGTAAAAATACCACGATCTTGATGAGAGCTTAGGCTTAGAACAAGATCTTTATTAACTTTTAGTCCAAATTGTTTGTAATATGAGGTCAAAAAATCATTCATTAATGTTGTTTTACCACAGCCATTTGCTCCATAAAGAAAAATATGTTGCGGTGACTTCAAACACTGATTTAGTGTCTGAATAATGTTTCCTTGCCCGCATATACCAGTCTCCATTAGAATAATATTTAAGGGGCGCTTTATGCTGCTTGGCCTAAACTACTTTTATAGGTAAGTGTAGTATGAGCGACTTGTACAGCGTGCTTGGGGTTGAACGAAGCTGTTCCACAAGTGATATAAAAAAAGCATATTATGCGAAAGCACGCGAGCATCACCCTGATAAAGGCGGTGACGCAGATGTTTTTAAACAAATTCAGAAAGCCTACGAAGTCCTAAGTAATGATCAAGAACGCGCATTTTATGATCAAACCGGTACAACGCGCTCAGAGGCGGGTGGTGGTGCGCCACAGGGGCCAGCGGGAATGCCATTTGGTTTTGATATTCCACTTCACGAACTCTTTGGAATGTTTGGGCCAGGTGGTTCTGCGCGACAAGTGCGACGCGCAAAAGGGGCTCCTAAAGTTCTTGGTATCCCTTTGAGTTTATATCAGTATTATCACGGTCATAATATGGAATTTAAAATGGGACGGCAGAAGTTCTGCGCACCTTGTCAGGGTAAAGGATCAACATTGCGAGAGACATGTAGGGTATGTAATGGTGCTGGAAAACGGCGACAGATTGTTCAAATGGGACCAATGACAATGGCAACAGATGGGCCATGTGTTCAGTGTAAAGGCGAAGGATCAATAGCGCAGAATAAATGTGAAAGCTGTGGTGGCTCTTGTTTTGTGACTGATGAGAAAGAGTTAAAAGTCAATATTGAACCTGGATCCAAACCTGGAAAAGTTATTGTTTTTCCTGATGCTTGTTCTGATAGTCATGATTGTGAAACTCCTGGAGATGTTCATATTCGCCTTGAAGAAGCGGACTCGCAAGAGGGTTGGGTAAGAAAAGGCGATGATCTCCATTTGGATTTTTCTATTTCGCTGAATGAAGCAATGTGTGGGACACGTAGGAAGGTGTTTGGTCATCCAAAACATCCAGATGGGTTTTATATGCTTGTGTTGGATGTACCATTAGTGACCGGTGATACAATTGTGTTAAAAGATATGGGTATGCCTTTTACAACAGACAAGAAGGGAAATGCTTACCTACATGTCTATGTTTATCCGACGGATGAAGAGCGTCGCCAATGGAATGTTCAGCCACCTGTTCGGGCAACGCTTCAGGAGGCATTTTTAAGTGAGGGCGCTGAGGGTGTCATAGCATTGCCGGTACTAACACCATCTTCTGTAGAAAATGTAAAGAAGCCAGAGGTAGTCTAAGCGCTAGCATCCCAAGAACTAAACTGAGGATTTACACCTTGTGGTACGCTAATAGCTTCCTTCCAAGCAACCTCTGCGGGTGACAAAGAATACGCACCACCGCGCATCTTCCGGGAGCGGCGCATCTTGCGACTCTTCTTACCCTTACGCCCACGACGACGACCACCAGCCTGATCCTTCATGCCGGCAATCTGACCATACTGTGCGTATGTTGCTGCAACACGAGCAGAGTCATTTAGGGAAGCAGGGATCAAAGGCTGACCAAGTGTATTTAGGGGTGCTGCGCCACCCATTTGGAGTGTATTACGGAGCATATTAGGGAGAGTATTGGCACCACCACCATGTTGGTCCTTGTGCATACCAAGGAACTGAGATCCAGCAGCAAGATCCTTGCTACCCAGGTCGTAGCTACCTACATTTGCGGGGCTACCGCCACGCATACGGCGTGTTCTGCGGCGACTGTGACTGCGTTTTGTGCTACGGCGTCGGTGACTTTTACGGTGTTTGGCCATTCTACTGTGCAGAAATAAAAAAGAGACAAGTAGTAGAATGGCTGGCGAGCACTGGACTTCACAGATTTCTAACGAAACTCTTTGTGGGTTTTTCAATACATTTTATTGGGTGTATGTATTCTTCACAGTTTTGACATTATTTGCACTTATTTTTGCTATTGTAAAGATGTCTGGGACATACCGTATTGTTATGGGATTTACTAATTTGATTGTGTTGGGGATTTCTGCAACCATGATGTTATTCCATTCTCTGATTTGCGAGAGGGCCTTAGGAGTGAGGGCTTGAGCACTGGTGCGGCAATTTCAACTTCTTCAAGTTCTTCTCCCAAGAGGAAAACTTGAATATGTTTTCGAGCAAGTGTGAATGCAAGTTTCTCAAGGCGATCGGATTTTCCGCGAGCTGATCTGACAAGTAGGAAGTGATCAGCCTCCTTTTGAATTGCCATATCTCGCATTATAGCAGCACGCTTTCCCAGACGAATCCAATCACATTCAAAGAGGGTATATTGTATCTTCTTTGAATCTGCCCAACTCTGGACGTAAATAGAGAAATTGCCTTCTGATGGTATAAGAATTCTATCAGGGCGACGCCCGACTGTTTCAGAAACGGCCTCTAGATAAGCCCATACTTCCTTTTCAGAGTCTGTTTGACGATTGCCAAGAATGCCCAGAGTTCGTACTTCAGGAATTCGTGGAGGGGATAGCGCACGTGTTGTCATTTGTGTTTGCTGTGTGCCTCATTATGATAAGCAGGGTGGCAAATTTTAATTGTTATCCTTCAGACTGGCCATGGCAATCTTCTTCTTCTGTATCTTGCCACTGGCAATATAGATAGAGTTCTCAGTTACAATCAAATAGTCCTCGGCTGCCTTGAAAATCTTCTGAATAAGAGAAGTGTATTCCTCAACATTCTTTACAAGAACCTTCTCCTTAGTATCATTGTCCTCACCCAGGCAGGCCTTGCCTGTCGCAGTATCAAGATAGTAATCAAGAAGAATAGGCTTATCTTGCTGGACAGCAAGCTTAGCAGCTTGGGTCAAAACGGCCGGAGAAGGAATGTCACTCTGACCAGCAGGTGCGGTTGCGGCTGTGGGTACAGCGGATCCTCCAGTTTGGGGTGTAGCAGACATATTGTTTTCTGGTATCGTGATTTGAAAGCTTTAGCGGTATTTTCACGCATTTGAGCTAACAATTAGCTGGCAGAGCTCATCATAGAAATCCTGGGTTTCCTTGATCTTATATGTATTCAAAAAATAGCTGCCATCATGGACAGCATGATTATACTTCATATTTGGAACGACTTGTAGTGTGTAGCCTTTGTGATACGTCATTAAATAATTAAAAAAAATAACATCGTAGCCACGACAGGCTTTTATCTGTTTTTCAAACTTTTCATAAGGAAATTCTAAGACAGATTTGTGAAGAATGTAATTGCCTGTGTTTAGCAAAATCTCGATCTTTGAGAAATTATCTGAGGCTGTTTTTTGAATAAACTGCTTGTCAATTCTCTTATTCAGAAGGTGGGTAAAGTCAAAGTTTTCATGTGGTTTGTAATTCGCCAAAGCGTATGCTGGACAATAAATTGTAGTCGGATCTAAGGACTTTTTTGCCGCATTGACTTCAAAAGCTGAAAAATACTCTTTAGAGAGCATATTATCAGAATCAAATACACAGACCCAGTCGTTAGTTGCTAAAGAGATTGCTTTGAGTTTATTTTTAAATGCGCCTAAACGGCGATCATTTTCATAAACCTTCAGGCGACCGCTTGCCACATCATCTGCGAAGTCAGAATCAATGGCTGCTTTATCATTTCCATTTTCATCAACAATTACAATTTCTGATATCTGCGGAATGCGAAGATAAACAGGTAGAGCCTTAGATAAAAAAAGCCTGTACCTGTCAGCTGTTGGGATTACAAGCGATAGCATCTGTTGTTTGTGTTTTAGTGGCTCTTAAGCTTTGGCGCTTGAAGCCCCTGGGGGCAGAGGTCGCAGAATCTCGGCAGAGTGTTTTTGAAGAACATCATTTAGGAAATTGTAAGCCTCAAGGATTTGATCCATCGTGCGCGCGCCAGTAACAATAATCTTTCCATCTTGGAAGACACAGAGAGTCACGCGCTTACATTGGCCTGGACCATCACCTGTTCCTTGCCCGCGGCATGACTTCGCACAACAGCAAATACCAGGGCGGGCAGGATCGCCCTTTTTATTATAGTAATACTTCGCATTTACTCCTTGGTAAATTGTATTTTCATTTAGACTGAAGATATTATATTCGCGCGTTAGAATCTGGAAGAGTGAGTTGCGTTTAATGAGAGCATTAATAGAATAATCTGTATTGATCAGTTTGATACTCATTTCCTGAAGAGTAGGGTTTCCTTCCTCAAATGGCGAACGCGGAAAGGCAAGCAACTCTTTGAGAAGCCACGTTAGTGTCTCCTTAGCAAACTCTTCAGAAGGAACACCTGTCATCTGAATGGAACCATTCGCAAAGAGCTTAATATTAGACTCTTTCCAGAATCCAGGTTTGTACTCTCGCCGAATAACAATCGTAGATTGGTTGTAAAACTGCTTCTCAGAAATTGCGCGATCTGTGAAACAATCGCGATGACTTGCCCCAAGAACTTTATTATTATGTTCCATCTTCAGAATACCATCGCCTGGATACCAGATTGGAATCAGTCGTTGAGGAAGTTGCTCAAAGACTGAATCCAGATTCAATTTGGCACTGAAACTTGTTGTAATTACATGCGTACTGACACGTAGGGGAGAGGGTTTTAGCACGATTGGAGTGGCCATTCTTTAAGTATAAGCTGCTAGGTGGCTTTAGGCTTTCCAGCGGGAAGCGGCGCAAATTTAAACGTGGGTTAGGCTGTTACGTGTTGTTTATCAAATTCCTCTTGAAGTGCTTTAATAAGTTTTTCAGACGTTGCTTCAATTTTATAAACACTTAAATTTATGCCATCTGGGTGTGACAAGTAGAGATATTTCTGTATTATTTCATCTGTCCAGAGATTAAAATCGTATGCTGTCAGAGCCACCCAGCGGAGAAACCGTGAAATATCGTAAATGTGTGTAAGTCCAGTGCCAGAAAGCTCACGCTTGTTAATAATAATATCTAAGAATGAGACAAAAGACTCATCTTCTACTTTTTCTGTTTGTTTGCGAAAATCATTGCGCCATTCTGCTAAAGCAAGACTCGTAGTACCTGGCTTGATTTGTGGTGGATCAAAGCGAATATGAAGGAAACGGCTAATGAGCTGTCGCTGTACGCGTGTGACAGAATTACAGAGAAATAGCAGACAAATCTCCTGTGGTGAATATTCTAGTAAAGGTCGCAGAGCCAATTGTGCCGTTTCTGTAAGAGTCTCGCATTCGTCAAGGATAATAAATTTAGGTTTCTTGTATTTTATTACAGCAGGACTCTGAGCTTCCGCAAATGGATACATCTTTTGGCGGATGGCTTCCAGAGATCTTTCATCTGCCGCATTAAGAATTAAAATTACCTCTTGTTTCATATCATACTCTTTCCAAATTTCATGAACAAACCACTCTGCTGTTGTTGTTTTGCCCGCACCTGGAGGGCCATATAGAAGCATGTGATGAATAGTTGAAGGATTGTTAATATAATGAGTAAAAATTGTTCTTACACGAGAACATAGTTTCTCCATTTTAAAATCACATTTTGTTTGTGGATGTGTTAATGAAGACATCTTAATTGGAAATGCTAAATATTCTTTAAACCTCTGGTTTGATCTAATGACTTAAGAAAACCCTTCTGATTCAAAGAAGATATGGAAACAACTACTAAAAAGACACGTACAAGGAAAACAGCCGCCGCTTCGCTTGCTGAACCCGAGGCTGCGCCATCGCTGCTGACAATTATTTCACAAATTTCTACTGAAAACGCTTCTGCTGAAGAGCAACCCTTACCTGTTGTACCTGAAAAGACAAGTAAAAAGGGTAAGAGACCCGTTCAAGTTGTGGCAGTTGTAACCGCCGATGGTATTCAAGGATCTTTTCCAACTGAACAGCGACGACCGCTTATTGGACATCTTCCAATCTCAAGTGCCTCTGTATCATTTAATGACGAACCTCTTCTTGATGATAATTCGGTTGAGCCATATTATGATAATATCTGTAGTTATGGTGCGCCCTATCAGAGTGGTGAGCTGAAGAAGGCTGTAGTTGCGCCTTCAGCTGAAGTAAAGGCTATGCCTGTAAAAGAAACACCTGCTATTAAAACAATTAGCACAACTATTCCATCTTTTACACAAATTCAGCTCTTTGCTGAGTATATTGGTGCGCGCGAGCAGAAACAAATTCCAGATAAAACTGATATTGCCTGCTTATGGTGCTGTGAGCAGTTTTCTTGGAAGCCGGCAGTTATTCCCTGCCGTTACGAGTCTGATGTAATGAATGGTCCGATTAAGGGTCAGTATAGAGTATATGGCAACTATTGTTGCCCAGAGTGTGCTCTTGCTGCGCTACTTGAAGAAAATATTGATACAAATGCGCGCTGGGAGAGAATTTCTTGGATGCACATGATTTATGGTAAAGCAGTTGGTGGTCGTTTGTACCCTGCGCCTTCTCGTCTGACACTTAAGAAGTTTGGAGGAGTTTATTCAATTGAAGAGTTCCGTGATCTGGCAATGAGTCATAAGATTCGTGCTGATATTCATTACCCTCCAATGGTAAGTCTTCTAGCAACAATGGATACTAAGCCCATTGATTTTTATGAAGCACCGATCAAACAGGCTTTGCCGACGTACGCATTTGAGCGTGAGGGGGCTGGAGAAGATGGGCTCCGTTTAAAACGTAGCAAGCCTCTCAAAGAACGCGACTCAACGCTGGATGCTTGTATCCAGATTAAAATGCGTGGCGAGTAAACCACGGGGCGACCCGTGGCGAAAAATTTGCGCGCCGCGGCGCCCGCATAAACCCGCACCACAACCTACTAGTAAAATGTCTCACACTCTGATCAGCACTCTTATTGATGCCTTTGAGACCAAGATGCGCTCTGAGCGCGCACTTTGGGAGCATCGTGTTCAGACTGAGATTTCTGCGCTTCGTCAGGCACTTCTGAGTGTTGTACCTCAGAGTATTAACTCTTCTGGTTCTGATGTACTACAGATCCAAGAGGAACAGCAAATGCTCCGTGATATGATTGTTGATCTCCAGGATTCATTTGAGGGACTTAATCGTCGTTTCATCTCTTCCAAGGTAAGTTTGCCTTCCGATGATGAGGACAGTAGCGACGATGATTCCGTTGGACCTAAGAATGAGATTATCTATCCCCCTATCCATGTTGAGAAAGAGGGAGCCCGGTCCGAGCCTGTAGTTGTAGCACCTGTAGTTGAAGCACCTGTAGTTGTAGCACCTGT
>JACCDO010442481.1_pt1 | contig 27270 bp, 34 predicted proteins | sample 7446101 | NCBI WGS metagenome assembly JACCDO01 (sample SAMN15323440, study PRJNA562643) | freshwater metagenome | isolation source: river surface water | place: USA:Blue River Watershed | collected 2017-08-16 | reverse complement strand
TCTGTCGGCCAGCGAACTCCTACATGTCTTTCCTCTGTGGCTGACGTCTACAGAGCCCCAGGCCAAGAAGAAGCTGAAGCTTGTTCTCAAAAAAAATATTTAAGTTATTGTTTGTTCTGGTTTTAGTTTAATTCTCATCTACTTGTCAGCCTTGCCAACATCCTTGGCTGCCCCGAGAGTGTCAGCAACTCCGAGCCCCTCAAATGCTGCACACAGATCCTCTTCTGCTGGTGCTTCGCAACGACCGAAGCTTATCTGCCACGCCGGCAGAAGCACGCCCTTGTGATTCTTCCAGCGCAGAAGCATCTTGTACTTCTGCCCTGAAACCGCTCGGACCACGATGCTATTTTTTGTTATCTCATCAATATCCTCCAGGCGCAGATCATCCTCTACAAGTTGACGAGTATGGAAGACGTGCGCCCGAGAGTCCCACATCACGAACCGCTTGTTGCTCTGCGACTCTTGGAGCTTGGCCGAGATCTTCTCCAGATCTAGCTCCGAAGCCGCTAGTAACAAGTAGGAGCTGATGCTCTGGTCCACAATCTCTGCCTTCTCCTTCTTGTTGAACTCTTCGCGGTCGTAGAGCCGGCGGAAGAATGGGTGGCGGTCATAGTTGCTCTGATGGACGAGCTTCATGTACTTGTCCAGTTCAGGGAGAGCAGTACGAGTCTCTTCGTCCCCGCCATCCGCATCCATGTAGATCGGCAACCACATCTTGTAGAAGTGCTCTGCGTAGAGGGGTACACCATTCTCCCCTTGGGGGCACCACATGTCGAAATTGGCGCTCAGCGAGAGGATTTGTGGCAGGTCTGAAAGGTCTTTGAGACCCGCGCCTGACTTGAATTCTACTTTCATCACAGAGCCATCTTCGCCAGTGACAGAAAAGTCATAGTTGTACTTGCGCCCTGCCATCTTCTTGACGGTCGGCGCGGCGTCCTCGGCAAAGCCCAAGGCCTCTCGCCATCCGCGGCGCAAAGAAGACCAACGCTCGGAGTCCGCGGAAGCGGTCTCCCTGCGGGAAGCCACGCACCGCTCACCATGCTCCGCGTCGAGGCAAAACTCCTCTGCCGCGGGCGTCAACAGCATGGCCAACACGTTCTCGCGAACGGCATTGGTGGCATCATTGTCTCCCCGCGCAGAAGCCGCGAAGAAGGCATTAATAGACTGGCTTGAAATCATTTTTCTTACTAAAGAAAGGCTTGAAACAGAACGCGAAAGGATCATTCCCTACTTGTCAGGATACACACAGCGGAAAGCAAATTTATATAGCAGATAAAAAAATTACTCTTTTGTTTTTGTTTCCCCTACTTGTGAACTCTCACACCTGATCATATTTCTTCTTCAGAACCAACTTGATCTTCTTTGGACCAGCAGTTGGTGTTTCAGGTGCCACCGACTTCCCCGAGCGGTGCGTGGCCTCCCGCAGGGGGGCCGCTTCCGCGGACCCCGTGTCCATCTTATCAACAAACCACTTGTGAAGCTCTCTCTTAAAGTCAACCTTGGCACCCATTAAGGTATCAATGTTGATCTTTGCCTTCTCCTCATTCAAGAGCAGCTGAATTACGCGCACAGCACCCTTGCGACCAATACGAGATGCCCGCGCTACCGCCTGATCCATCAGCGCAGAAGTCCACCAAGAGGACATGAAGACGCAGCAGTCGAACTCTTGAAGATTCAGACCGACACCTCCTGAATGAATCTGAATTAGCATCACAGCTGGCTTCTTGCCATTTACAAGTCTCTTGAAGCCTGCAGCCTTCTTCGCGCGCACAATCTCTTCTGCGCGCTCCCCCGCGGACATCCCGCCGTGGAACTCGAAGATTTGATTGAAGAGTCCTTGCTGCTCCAAATGCTCCTTGAGCAGAGTCATCTCATCGTGGAACTGGCAGAATACAAGATACGAGCTCGGTTCACGGTCCTCGCGCACAATATCCGTGAGAGCGTCGAACTTCGTGGAAGAGCCCTTCCAGTCATCCATCTTCTTTTTCTCCTTTGCCTTGATCGCATTGATATACACTTGCGGATGAACTGAGATCTGCCGCAGACGAAGCAGCATCGCAATCTTCTGCATCGCTGTCAACGAGAAGCGCTTGTACTTACTCATGAACTGCGAGACATCCTGCTGGATCACGCGATAGAACGCCGCCTCCTCCTTCGTGCGGAAGTCCAGATAATGCGGCTCGTAAATCGGCGGAGGAGGAATCTCTTTCAAGCGCTCTCGCAACATATCGCAAGTACGGCCGAAGCAGAGCTCGCCGATGAGAGGCTCCATCCATGAACGCCAGCTCTTCTTTTCCTCACCACGCAGCATACCGAGGAAGCAGAACAGCGAGGCCAAGTCATTCTCTGTATTTACAATCGGCGTGGCCGTGAGACACCACCGCGCCTCTGCCTCCACGGCCCGCAGGCTCTGCGCGAACGCACCCTTGATCGTCCGCAGAGTATGCGCCTCGTCACAGACCACACGTGACCACGGAGCCCCCTCTGGACCAAAGGCGAGGCCCTCGCCACGATTCATTACAGTATGGTAGTTAGTGATATATATCTCTACTTGTCCTCCACTCACAGGCTTCTCGGCGATCCACGAAGATTGCTTTGAGCTGAATACGTAGGGCTCAATACCGAATGCGCGAGAAGCGCACACCCAGTTTTCAATAAGAGGCAATGGGGCGACTATCATTGTTTGAGATGATCCTCCGCCCGCAATCAGAGCCATTGTCGTGTACGTCTTGCCGAGACCCATCTCGTCACATAGCAGACCTCCGCACACGCGGTCGCCGTTACTTAGCACAAGCGGCTCAGCCTCTCGTTTCTTCATCCAGGCCAGTGCTTCCTTCTGATGATCAAAGAGCTTTATCGTGGATTTTTTAATCTTGAGATTCATTTTTGTATTGCTTGCGCAAAGGGCTTGAATTAATCTGCTAACGCAAAAAAGCCAAAAGGCGGAGCCCTAAGCAAATTTTCAATTTTATCTGGCGGGCTTTAGCCCCTTGACCCAAATTTGCCGCGCGCATTCCAGATTACAGCCGGCACCCAGCCCCGATGCTCGCCCCCAACATCCGTCTCCCCAACTTCCCACGAGCATTCCAGAGTTACAGGAAGCAGCGCCAGGATGAGCAGCCCGTCGCCGGCGCCGTGCTCCGCTGCCAAGGCGATCAATATCTCCTCGTCCGCGGCCGCCACAGCGGCAAGTGGTCCTTCCCCAAAGGCCACGCAGAACATCACGAGACGCTCGACCAAACGATCCTGCGCGAAGTCCACGAAGAAGTCGGCCTCACAACTCTACCACCCTACGTGTCAGAGTTTCAAGGTCGCGTCGGAACATATCGGGTCTTCGATCTACCGACTCAAGTCCGCCCTTGTCCACAAGATCTTGACGAAGTCGACGCTGCCGATTGGTTCTCACTGAAAGAAATCTCTACAATGAATCTCAATGTAGACACTTCTTATTACTTCTTGAAGACGCACAATATTAGGTCTTCAGTTGATCAGCCACAATCACCTGAGTACAGAATTCCAGGAGGGATTAGTCTAGCCTCAAGGATTTAATCCATCGCCAGACTGTTCCAAGAGCAGCTGCCGCAGGACTCGCCGACTCTCCCTTTTTTGTGAAAGCAAAGATGACAAAGAGACCGATCAGTACACCGACAAGTAGGAGAGCAATGTTCATCGGGCTCGTCTCTCCACCACTCAACCCTACTGGTCTTTCCTTACCAGTGCCGCGAGCGTGGTCTGCTAGCAAGTCTGGAATGCGCTTTTTGTAGGCGCCGGCGAAGTGACAGCAGAAGACGCGCCCGCCATTTGGTCTCGCCGCGGCGAAAGCCGGTGTTGTACAGTCGAACTTATCTGCGTCGAAGATACGGATATGCTCTTTGTATTTCGGGAGCATGTGCTTGATGAAGGCTCCTTGTTCGTAGTCTTCACCCGCCCAGGCGCCAGAGCATTTCCATTCTCCTGAGCCGAGTTGTGTCCAGCGGCGAGGGTTATACAGATCCATCCAGTCCTCCACGAGGCGACGGGAGACACCATTCGCCTTCACAAAGAAGACGCCGGCATTGAACGCTGCTGTCCACGGCTTCGGATCTTTGGATGCCAGGAAGAATTTCCCGTGACCGGCTTCTCGGAAAAGCTCTTGGACGGGGGTCTGCTCGTCGACGATCACGGCATCAGAGTCTAGCCAGCAGACAATATCCCCATCCGCCGCTCCGCGAAGAACCATCAGAACTAAGTTCACCTTGATCCAGTATGGAGGCATATCCATCAGAGGGCCGAAGCGATTGTAGATGTACCCCTTCTTCACACAGTGCGCCTTGTTCATGGCCATGAGAGCGTTGAGGCTGGGATCATCTCTGGTCTCGTATTGGATTACTGTTACCCCCATCGTCCTTACCAAAAAGAACGGTTTTTTTGGGGGATGACTCTTTCCCTACATGTCTTTTTTACACAAGAGGCCTGGCGCGCATTGAGTCGGCTGACTTACGGGTAAGAGCCTATACGCGGCTGCGCATGCTATCCGCGCTCTTACGATCGCCGCGAGCGAGTTCTGCTTGGAGAACAACGCCGTCGAGCACAAGACCGCTAATGCTGAACGCTGCTGCGAGAGCCTCCTCGGGAGAGCAGAACTCGACAAAGGCGCGACCAGATGGACGACCGGTGCGGAAGTCCTTGGGCAGATATACGTCACGTACACTGCCGAACATACCGAAGATCTCGCGGAGGTCGGCCTCGTTGGCCTTGGCGCCGATGAAACGGATGGCGATTGACTTGGACATCTTGAATGGCTTGATTGGGTGCGCTTGTCAATTGGCACAAGCTGTCAATCAATTTTTGCCGCCGCGCGTTTTAATCTGGTTTTAAATCTGGCTTTACCTGCCCACAAAAAAAATATCTGGTTTTTCTGTTTTGCGTTTGCTTGTCTTGGTCCGCGCCTTTACTCCGCCATGGGCAGGAAGGCATTGAAGTGATTGTCATCTTGGCGGAGGAGATGGATGCGCGGGTGTGTGGTGCCCTCAGCCTCACCTTCAATCTCATACACATGATCGTACTCCGTCACGTTCCCGTCAGAGTCAATGTCAAAGACGCTGACGTGTGCCTTGAGAACCTCCGTGGCGCAGCCGACGACGAGATCAATGATCTGGTGGTCCCAGAACTGGCTGCGGCGGATCTTCTTGACGGCCGCCAGGAACTCATTGCGCTGGTCCTCCTCTGTGTCGCCGACCGCGTCGAAGAACGGCGCGAGCTCGTCCACGCGCCCCGCCAGATGATCTGCGAAGCGATTGCGGAGGGCGGTTATAGAGGTCTTTTGGCCTCCCTCTGGCAGAGCAGCGAGGCAGAGCACGAGCGAGGCGAAGAAGCAATTGCCGTCGCCAACAACCTCTTTGAGCTGAAGGTTGTGCTCCATCATGGTCTCTGCTACAGACATTTCGAATGGTGAAGGCTCGCCTTCACCAAAAGATGATGTGCGGCATCCGCCGCTCATCTCGAAAGCATTGGACATTCTGACTTGAACGGAGTCAATAAGGCTTGAAAACAAAGAGGGCTTGAATAAACTTGAGAGGCGACGCACCAACACCCTACTTGTCAGATTACACTCAAATTTGCCATAAAAAGATTCCCAGATTGTTTTTGTTTTTTTTGTTCTGCGATCGGGGCTACTTTCTGAAGAAGATAGCGGGAACAGTTGGATCACGTGCTCTTAGGCGTCGGTGCGCCTCATGAATTGCGTCAGCAATCTTAGAGCCCTTCTCAGCCCTGATGGCCATAACGAACTCTCGCCATATCCGAGGCTTTTCAGATTGCTCTCGGGCAGGAGCAGGCGGAGGAGCAACAGAAGCAGATGCTGCCGCAGCGGCAACCCTTGCTGCTATTCTGGCTGAACGGCGCAAGGGCTCTGATGAAGAAGATGACATCTTGACTAGAAGGAAGACTTTATGACAACGGCAACGCACCAACACCCACTTGTCCAGACCCAGATCAAATTTGCCATAAAAAGATTCCAGATTGTTTTTTTTCTTTTGTTTTTTTTAATTCTGCTGTTGCGGCTGTTTAGATGCCGGCGATCGTCTCGAGGTTCTTGACGCGGACAAGTAGGTCGAAGTTATCCGCGTGGAGATCTGCGAGCACGGTCTCCAGACGACGTACACGGCTGCGCATGTCATCTGTGCTGTTCTCGCCGACAATGGTGAGCTCCAGACGAGCGATGCGCTGGAGCAGAGTCAGTGGTGCTGCGGGCACGGGCACCTCTGGGAAGACAACATCGGCATCGGCCACAGGGACGGCCACGGGAATCTCTGGGTGTGCAGCCGTCGCCGAGGCCAACCAAATCTTGCGAGAAGTGTCGAAGCTCTTGGAACCCGCAATGTGGTGCGTCCACGGATTGCGGGTGAAGAAGCCAGGGTTCTCTGGCTTCACCGGCTGTGCGAATGCCCAGTTGCGCACCTCTGCATCAGAGAGCTCTCCCAACACCTCTACATGTCTGTACAAGGCATGGCATGGCTCACCCTCAGGCAGATTCTCTGCGAGAGCAATACGTGTGTGCTTGCCCTCCGCATTGCGCAGAGCACGGAGGCCAGGTACAGGACCAGCAAATGTGAGATTATCAACGAGGCGAACAATCAGAGCACTGTTTTCCTTCTGTCCAGATGTGGGCACGATGCCGACGGCACCAGGAGGCATCTGGAAGAAAGAGCGGATCTGAGTGACGGCATCCGCCCTCAGACGCGCAGACATGTAGGTGAGGAACTCTTCCTGAGTCTGCGCAATAAAGACGCTCACCTCGTCGGCATCTGAGACCCAGGGACCGGTGATGATCTTGAGGGCGCGGACGAACTCTAGCTGGTCCTCCTTTGCCTTGGAGTGGAACTGGCGAGAGCTGAAGCGGATCTGGATGGCATCTGGGGCGGCGGCGTCGACGATCTTGAAGGAAGACATCTTGGCTTGAAGAAAGGCTTGAGGCTTGAAGATGTGGGCTTGAGATCTGATGGCAGGGCGGCGCACACACCCTGCTTGTCAGCGCTCGGATCAAACTTGTGCTAGATGAATCTGCTTCAGATAAAAAAAACCAGGCAAGATCATGAAAAAGATGTTTTGTGGTCTTTTTTTTCTGGATTCGGTTCTTTTTATTCTGTTTTAGTTAAGATGCTGTACAAGATGGAAGGTGGCGGGCGTTTACTCTGCCTCGGCGAACTCGGGGGCGGGGCGGCTCTTGTCGAACTCGCCGGTCTCTGTGTTGAGGTAGCCGGCCCACGCGCCCTGAGAGCCGTCCGCCTCCTTGTGCCAGGCGGCGTTCTCATGGGCGGGGAGATAGTAGTACTCCTTGCCGTCAATCTCAGCCTCCTCTGGCTCGAGGCCCTCCTCCTCTGCCTCCGCGTCCGCAGGAGCAGGCGCGGGAGCGGAGGCAGCGGCCTTCTTGGCGGGCGCGGTGGGCTTCTTTGCGGCAGCCGCAGAAGCGACAGGCGGCAGAGGGCAAGAGGGGTCACGCGCCTCGCGGCGGCGCTTTGCCTCTGCCATCGCCTCTGCCATCTTGAGGCCAGTCTCGGCGCGGACGGCCATGACGTACTGAGTCCAGGCAGAGGCCTCGCGAGGAGCCTTCTCTGCCTTCGGAGCCGCGGCAGAAGCCTTCCCAGAGCTCTTGACCACCTTCTTACCAGAGGCAGCGGCCCCAGAGGGGGCCACGCCGGCAATCAGAGGGACGAGCAGCTGGAAGGTCTCCACGCGCTCCTCGGGAGAGAGGGTCGCAAAGAGGGACAAGATCGCGGTTTGGGCCATTTTCGGAGGGTTTTGGGCTTGAAAGGACTCTGGAATGGGGCTCTTGAGAGGCTGGGTACTCTGTGGGAACTCTGAGGCTTGAAGGCTTGAACTCTGGGGAACTGGGTGACTAGCTTGTGTGCTGGCTAGTCGAGATCTTTAGACACACTGGTCAACCACAGCAAAAATGGTCTTCAAATTTTATTATGGTTTGAAGAGGGGGCACGTAGGCCCGCAAAACGCCCTTGCGCCAGAGGGGGCAAGAGCCTCTCCAGACCCTCCTAACCGTCAAACTAAGAGAAAATTTGAAGAGCAAAAGGTCTCTTTTTAAGAGCAAATTTACGTCAAATTAGGGTAAAATTTGAAGGTAAAATACCCTCCAAATGACTCTGGGCAGCGCTAGGTTTCCCCTAGGTGGCGTAAGACCAACTCCCGCGGTTCCTCTGGAGGAGAGAGAACCGCACAGGACGTTGCGTCCTCTTGACCCGCCAATGGCCGGCAAGAGGGACCCTCTGGAGACCCAGTCATCCTTAAGACCAAACCTCTGCTACTCTGACCCATAGTTTGGTCAGAGGGGGCAGAGACCGGCAGGATAATGGCTAGATCTCCAGAGGGGTGGATGGCAACGACTCCTCGCTGCGAGAGATGCCGAAAGGCACTCTGGCGACCCGACTCACAGAGTCTGGCCGCGAGAGAGGGGCAGCGAGGGCAGCAGATTCTGGCACGGCGGCCTCCTTCGGGAGAGCTCACCACAGGACGCAGCAAGAACGTGGCTGCGACTGTCTGTCCGCGTTGGTTGGGGCGGCAGATGAGACAACACTCCAGAGCAAAAGAGCAACACGTAAGACTCTTCCAGGCTCTGGCGGCCGCCAGGACGACCCTGGCACCGGCACGGCGGCTCTCCCAGGAGAGCTCACCACAGGACGCAGCAAGAACGTGGCTGCGACTATCTTTCGCGACGGATGGGGCGGGAGATGAGACACTCAACCAAGACAGCGAGGCGGCTGGGAAAGAGCAACGGTGGCTCTTTTTTTGGTTCTGCCACAGACCAAGAGCCAGCCCAAATTTGAGATCTTCTGCCAAGCGTGGCAGGAGATCAGAGTATTCAGACTCCCAAAGATGGGATTCTAAATTTGATTCAGATCTCACCAACTTGTCCGTGTGCGCGCCCGTCTTCCCTCAAACATTTCAAGCCTCTCAGAATGGATCTGCCTCTTGCTCCTCCCGCGCCTCTCCGCTGCGCCTGCATCAACTGCTCTGCCTTCATTGCCAGCAGAGCAGCACAAGGTCTGCCGCCCGCGACCTCTCCCTTCTGCACCAGCGGCCAGTGCGGCTGCCGCGCGTGCGAAGAGGCGCGGTCACACTTCCACCCCACCATCCGTCGCATCTTCTTCTCCAGGTGCGAGCGCCAGAGACCGCGCTACTATCTGCGCGCATCGGCGCGCAAGCCCGCCGGCTTCTATAAAGAGTAAGACAGCAGAGCTGTCTCACACTTCAAGCGCTGCCTCAAGCAGCACCAAGGAGTGAGACGGCCAGCAACAAAGAGAAAGTTTCTCTTCACAAAAACACAAAAAAGACAAAACAACCTCTTTTTTATGACACCGACAGAACCCGGATTTATAAGGATATATGACAACGGCCAAAACGGATGTTAAAATTTGATCTTGGAACTCGCAAATAAATCCGGTGTGTCGTGTCGCCTAGCAAGCCATCTCGTAAGAGTTCAAGCCATCTCAAGCCTCTTCAAGCCATCTCGCAAGAGTTTCAAGCCAGCCCCCCCCCAGAGTTCAAGCCACACAACACCAGAATGTCTCTCGTTAATATGTCTGAAGTCGAATACGAAGCAGAGGGTCTGCTAACAATCAAGCCCACAGGAGACTACGAGCGATGGGAGCTCGAGCTCTTCCGTCGCTGCTACGCCAAAGAGAAGAAGGAAGTCGCAGAAGCAGAAGCAGCCTTCCGCCAAGCATGCAAGGGCGGAACGTTCACCTCCGAAGAGGCCGCCGCCCACGACAAGGCTCTGCGCGAAGCAGAGACTCGCAGATCCATCACCCGTGCCTCTATCAGCCAACTCGTCCGCGCAGCAGATGGCAAAATCAAGTTTGCCAAGAAGATTGACGAATGGGTCGCCAAAGACCGCAAAGAAGCACGCAAGGAGATGTATGATCCGCGCGAGTTCTGCCAGTACTCTGTGATGTACGCGGTCCTCCCAGGCAGCCCCGAAGAGGCCCGCAACAAGGCTCTGCTCGAAGCCGAGCAAGAGTACATTAACGCCATCGCAGATGCGCGCTCAGATGCCTGTAGCTTCTACCGCGGCGACTTCGAACGTGGACGCGGCTCCTATCTGCGCAGCAAGCAAGCAGAAATAGAAGAGGAGTTCGAGCAGGCTAAGGCCGCCGCAGAAGAGGCCTTCTACACTTCCTACATGTCCCGCTTCGCATAAACCCCAAATCAGAATAAAAAGAACCGAAATCAAAAAAAAAACAGAATAAATCAGACTCGGGGTCCTCCCCTCGGGGCGCGGTCACTCTGCGAGTGCCACGCATCGCTCAGAACATCTTTTTTATTGATTAAATAAAAGATCGTTATTTGTATGAAAAAAAAATTGAAAGCGATTTATCCGCTGATGAACAGCCCCCCTTTGTTATTTGTTATATTTATTCTTTCAAGCCCTTCTTTCAAGTCTGCCCTTTTACACTTAAAATGTTCAGAGCGAAACAGATTAGTAATCTGGCATTTCCAGGAGCAATTCGGTTTGCTTCTTATTTCACTCTATTAACTGGCATAAATACTTATGTCTCTAATGAACCGTCTGATCAAACAGAGACCCAGGCCACAGTCAGGTCAGAGCAAAAGGCTTTGCCAGTAGCCAAGGTATTGCCAGAGCCCAAGCCCTTCAGCGGCTTTCAGATGAAACCCGTGACAAACGCTGAGACGCACGGGTGGGTTTATGCGGCTGCAATCTCCTTGGATTCTGGCATTTTGCCAATGTTTGCCTGGACATTAAGCTCAGACATAAAACCATTGTGCAAGATGAGCATTTCTCATAATGGCAATGAGCGCACGGTATTTGCCTTCTTCCAAAGAACAACATGCCAAACCATTGTCTTCCAGGTTCCAAAAGATGCCCCCGAGGACTATGAACCAGAGCTGTTCTTTGTGCCAGTCGAGACAAATCTTGGTGATCTGATAAAATGGTGCTTTCCTGGAGAGACAGACTTTCATTTCACAAAAGCATCAACCACGTTTGGTTGTAAGGATCTTTGTCTCAATATAATTTGTCCACAAAAGAGTGACATAGAACAGTTCACGGGGCAGAAGTTGGCACATATCCGCTTTGGCTCATCTTACAGATTTGAAATAACGACGCCATCACTCTTGAACCAAGTTCCATGTTCTGATGGAACCAATATTGAAACAAAAGAAGCAATAAAGCTTGCTTGCCTATCTTCTTTCCTCGTCACATTAGCAGCTATGATTCTTAAATAAACCCACAACCAGAACAAAAAAAACCCAAAACCAAAAAAAAATCCAGACTGAGAACATCTTTTTTTTTGATCCAATTAATTTTGAAGCAACAAACCATCAACCTGCTTGTCCGCATCCATCTTCAAGCCCAAAGCGCTCCGCTACAGCTTCAAGCCACAATGGGTAACTCCCAGATCAAGCCTTCCGTAACCCCAGCCCAGCATGAGTATCTGCTGCAGCTCTTCAAGTACGTGCGACAAGTAGAGAAGCACCAGCACACCAACAAGAAGAGCCGCGCAGCGGCGCTGGAGGTTATTGTTTCTCTTGAACAGCTCTCCAACGCTGCCGCGACCAACAAACACGTTACCGAGCTGCGTCTCCATGCTCGTGTGACGGAAAAGAACATTGCCCACTGGCAGCGCCTCACCTTCGGCCAAGATGGGCCGCGCGGCTCTTTCATCTGGGTGCCCCGCGCTGACGACATCTTCAAGTAGGCCACCCACCAGCCCTAAAAGACAACAAAAAAATAAGATATCTTTTTTTGTGTTTTTTTTCTTATTAGAGTCTGAAAACCCCTACTCCGCCTCTGCGTAGAAGCCGGCGGGCTTGCGCGCAGAGCGGCGCAGATGGTAGGTTCTGGGAGCAGGCGGTGCCACAGGCACAGGCGGAAAGAGAGGACCTGACTCTGTTGTGTAGGTCATGGACACGCAGAAGTTGAAGTTGAACTTGGCATCCACAGTCTGCGGACGCATCTCCTTCTCCTTCTCACAAAGAGCCTTGAACAGTTGGACCTGGTACTCCGCGAGCTTTGCCTCGAAGTGTGCGCGGCTCTGTGCCACGAGGGCGGCGATAGTGGTGTCGATCTTCTTCTGGATAACGGTGGACATCTTAGGCTTGAATGGCTTGAAAGTTCTTGATCAGATGTGAGAAGCTGTAGTTGGGCGCTTGCGACAAGTAGATGGTTCACCTGCCAAATCAAATTTGCTCCGAAGGCCATTGACACACTGCTTGTGCGAAACACACAAGCCTTTCAAGCCTCTCAAAAATGTCATACGGATCAACTTACGCGACTCTCGGCTGCCTCCTGACAGTCGCCGCTCTCGCCTTCTTCCTCTTTGGCGGCCCTGACTGTGTCTGGTGCTATGTAGTTGGCAGCCTTTGCCTCATGCCTCTGATTGGTGTTCTTATCTACGCGTGGTGCGTCTACCCTTGCAAGGAGCAAGGTGACTGTTGTTATGCTGAAGAAGGCTGCTGTATCTACTGCTGTGGCTATCCAGAGCCCACTCCCGCATCCACACCAAAGCCGTCAATTGGTAGACCCAAGCCGTCGGCCCCTCCGCAGAAAGAGTATCTGCCAACAGCACCACCTATTCTCGAACTCCGTGAAGTCATTGTCCAGACATAAAACCCCAAAACAAAACAAAGATGACCGCCCCTCTCTTTATTCCGCGCTTATTATTCTGCGCAGCCATATTTTTCATTGGCCTCTTCTGCTTGGCCCGAGGGCTTGTCCTCGAAGGTGTCCTCACGCTCGCTATAGCCGCCACAAGTATCTGCTATCACACGACGGAAGACAAACTGGCAGAGGGCATAGATATGACTACAATCGGCGCCTCAGCAATCCCACTCCTCTACTTGTCCGTCCGCCATCAGAATTATCTACCGATTTTCTTTGGAGCTGTCGCTGCCAAGAGTTTCCTCAATAATAGCCGGCAAGGCCATCAGAGCGGCGCAGGGCTAACACAGACCCAGCTGCGGGCGCAGCAGGATCAGAGCTGGATAAATCACTTCTACGGAGTTCACTTGCCGGCGCTTGGTGCTTTCATGTCATTGCCTATTTTTCATTCTTGATCAGATTCATCCGAAAAAAAAATGAACCCCCCAACAATGCTGACAAGTTGGTGTGTCGCCCATCTTCCTGTCTGTTTTCAAGCCCCAGTAGCGCTCCTCCCACGCTCCGCAAAGGGAAGCCATCAAGCCTCCTTTCAAGCCAACGCCGCTCAAGCATGTCTCTTCGTCGCTCCGGTTCTGCTGCGCCGGCAGCAGGGTCTGTGCCAGCCCCGCGCCGCTCTGATCTCGCTGCGCCGGCAGCAGGGTCTGTGCCAGCCCCGCGCCGCTCTCCCCGTCTCGCTGCCAAGGCCGCTGCCCAGAAGCCGTTTGTCTCTGAGAAGGGCAAGGCTCTGGAGTATGCCTTTGCTCTACCACAGGTCGCTCCTGCTGCGCCGGCTCCCGCGGAGCCCGCCTGTACCATGGCGGCCCATGAGGCCTCTTGTGCTTATTGCCGCGAGCACCCAGAGTGGCGGCAGATTAAGGATAACCTAAATCTTATGCTAGATCCGTTTGTGGAGGACAAAATCAAGAGCAAGGCGGCCCGCGCCGCTGCGGCTCTCGCAATTCATTCTTATATTAATGAGGCGGCCGTCGACTTTGTCCTTGCCCATAAGAGGCTCCTGGACACGGTCATTGACCGCTGCCGGCACTGTATTGAGAACAGCTACGCAGAGCACCAGATGCTCCGCATGGTCTGCTCTGATCTGCTCCGCAAGCTAAAGGCCTAAGCCGATCCGCGGTTAGCACACCAATACAAAAGACAAACAAAAAACAATCTGGAATCTTTTTTTTGGCTGTGAGGAAATTTTGACGGCTGATCAGTCAGACCAACATCACGTCCAAAATGTCTGAACAAACAGAAAAACATCACTTTGTAGGATGCGGTTGCGCATTATGTGATAATTATATTTCATATCAGAAAGAGCATAAGGCTACATGTTCATTCTGCTCAACCCACCCAGAAGCAGATAATTTTGGGAAAAAGTTAATGATGTTCGGAAAAAATTTAAAGGAAATACAAGATAACAAAACTCTTGAAAATATTATGATGGAGATGCTCTATATTTATATTGAAGAAGGGGGTGATTATTTGCGGTTTCATCAAGATGCCCGTGATTTTGCTTCTTTATTCGCCAAAAATATCAAGTTCTTTACTAAAAATGAACAGATTATCTTCATGGCTAAGAAACTTTACAACGCACTAAAAAATTGATACATCCGCGCCAGGCCAACCACTGTCCCGCCCTTCTTCACGCCAATCAAGCCTATCAAAATGTCTACACCTCTTCGTCGCTCCGCTCGCCTAGCTGCCAAAAGAGCTGTCGCACAAAAAAACGAATGCCGCTGCTGCTGGGAAGAGAAATCAGATACCTACCACTGGGACCTACTTGTTGAACGGCAACGGATTGACGCCCTCATCGGCGACTGTGACTGTGTCATCTGTAAAATCAGAAAAGAGAACAACAACCAACATGAGGCCAACTGTGCGTTCTGCTACGCGCATCCTGAGTGGCGACTCTGGTCGCACAACTTTGTCGCGATGTCAAGGGCGGTCAAAGATGTCAAAAACGATGATGCGAAAGAACTTATTGCCATCGCCACCCTAAACTATCTGATGGATCACATTGAATGGTTGCTCGCCCATGAACCCATGAAAGAGGCATTGTTAGAGCGCTGCTATTACTTAATCCGCGAAGCCACAACAGAGCATCTGCGCCATCTCTCACAAGAAATGAAGGAAAAACTCACGGCATAAGTGCCCAAAGAAAAAAACAATCTGAAAACATTTTTTTACCACAGTATCCGAGATACCTCGCATAAATGCTCGTTATCAGAGCACTTTTTGCCATAGCAAAAAGTTTGAAGCACCAACCACCCTACTTGTCAGTTGCTCACCAGCCTCTTTCACGCCAACAGCCTTCACGCCTTCACGTCTTAGAATGTCTTTCAAGCCTCTTAACCCTGATGCGCCTGCGTTCGTGCCTGCACAAAGTGCAGGCGCCAACAAGGGAACCAGCTCTGCTGTTGCCGAGGCCGCCCCAGAGGTCCCGCGCGTGAAGCCTATCACGATCATGCTCGACCGCGAGGTGCGCGTCTTCCCGATGCGCGAGCCCCGCACCAAGAGCCTTCAGGAAAATGTCCTGAACAACATTGGCCTCCGCGTCACGGGCCCGACGGAGTCCGTCTGGGGATTTGAGGAGGGCGAGCCCTCAGTCCACGCAGGCAAGCCATCTCCCTTCGCCTGCGATCAGGGCGAGCGGCTCTATGACATGGGCTGCCACGACAACGACTACCGCCTCTGCGAGTGCTTGCGCTCCATGCCAGGCTTCGCCGACCCGACGCCCGAGGAGCTCGGCGACTTCCCCAAGAACATCCAGGACTACTACTGGATCTCCGACGGGAAGAAGGACACGTACCCGTGGCGCGCGCTCTGCCGTCTCTCCACAGGCCTCTTCGTGTACATCACGGCGAGCTGCGCCTTCTCGGGCTTCGACTGCATGGGCTCCATCCACGTCTATGGCGCGGAGAAGCTCCAGACGCTCGTCGACCACGCGATGACGGAGGACGCGCGCGGGCGCTTCATGCGCATCTTCAATGGGCCTTCGAAGAAGGCACTCCCACAGGGAAGCGCCGCTGGCTCTGCCAGCCAGCTCAATCGGCCCTCTAAGCCAGCCACGGGCGGCGGCGCCGCAGCTGCCAAGCCCAAGAAGGTCTTCATTAAGACCAAGTAAGCGCAGACAGAAAAAATAAATAAAACAAAAGACAAAAAAAAAGAATATTTTTTTGGCTGTAAAAAATGAACCCACCAACCACCTACTTGTCAGTACCTAATCTTATCTCAAGCCTTACAACATAAAGTAATGGATCCTACAGCGCATCTCCAGCTCCCCGCCAACACTGGCTACTTGTCCTGGCCAGAAGTTCAAGACATTTATCCAAAGCTCGCTGCTGCCATCATAAAGTATGGCATTGAGAAGTACTATAACTACAATCCCGTCACTCTCCAATACGATGCCAAAGAGTCTCGTCAGGAGCAACTTCTGAAGCTGACAGGTATGTGTCTGGCGACTGTCACGCTCGGCAATGATCCAGATGCCACACCGGCCATTGTCAAGAAGAAGCTCAAAACACCAATCTTCTTTACGGACACGAAGAAGCTCTCTCCCCAAGCTGTACTCCGCGACGTCCCTGAGAAGGGCGAGTCAATCACTGTGGAAGAGTTTGCTGGGACATACCCCAAATTCGCCGCAACCTTTGACGGTAAAGACAGAGACAGCCGCATGGATTACTTCTTCAAACTTCACACCAAGCGTACCGACGATGACAACCCCATTTACCTACCTGTCAGCCGAGAGAAGGCCATGGAGTTTGCCGAGTACTTGGAAGAGGAGATTAATGAGCGTGAAGAGGCGGAGGAAAAATTGAATCAGCTTGAGCGTGTGCTTGAGTCCACCGACCTTTAATTCAAGCCTTCCCAAGAAAATGAGCACGCCAATAAATCAACCATACGAAATCCTCGGCTTCACTGTGCGTCTTCTGACGAATGACGTCCTCGCAGATCATGACCTACTAATCGGTCACTTCCTGATGGCCCCAGTATACACGGTTGAGACCTACGAGCAGGCATGGGAGAAGGCTGCGCAGATGGCCAAAGAGAATATTCCTGCTTATGGTCAAGCACTGACCTATCTCCGCACAGATCCCCTCAAGGCAGTGATCGGCTCAATAGACAACGCCTGCGCAGAGACCCACGACTTTAACAAGAATAGCCTCGCAGCCGGCGGTTGTGTGGAGCTCTGGACGCGTTCAACGGCGTTCGGTGGCCAGCTCGGCGCTCACGCAAGCGTCTATATCGTGCCTATCTTAGGTAAGGAGCGCACTGCGTGAACCAGCACATCATAAACCCCAAAATAAAAAGACAAAAAACATCTCTAAATATTTTTTTGCCCAAATTTGCTAAGCAATAACCAACTCCTACTTGTCGCCCCCCAGCAAAAATGTCTTCAAGCATAGCACTTCGCTACATTGCTCAAGCCTACTCTTTCCACAATCTGGAGGAGATACTCATGATGTCAGACTGTTGGGTCTTTGGCTTCATCCCTGTGATAGCCCTCACAGAGCCCAAGAATCTGGACTACTATGTCCGTGCCAAGAAGGAGCCTCTTCAGATTCTGGTAGATGGCAAGCAGAAGGCCACCTTCTTATTTGGCTGCCTTGTTGCTAATGATTACATCCCTGAGAACTTCTCTCTATCCAGCTACTTGTCAGGTCAAAAGCAAACGGATACTGAAGAGCCTCTTGTCTTTAGCAAACCTGGCCTTCACATCCAGGTCTACGAACGGGATCAACTGCCAATTCCGCCACCAATCAATCTGGAGGAGATCACCTTGCCAACTGAGAAGATCTATGGAGAGAACTTCCTGATCAGGCGCATCAGCTGGCTTCTGAAGGATGAAGAGCACCTCACACCTGAGGATCACGATCTCATCCAGAAGTACAAAGAGGCCGACTTCGTAACCTTTGTCAGGAAACCAGAGGAAATATCAGATTCGCGGCAGGCCACAGCCGCAGTGGGCGCCTCTTCTCATCCAGCTGCTGGATCTGTTCTACGTATCCGACCCATGTTAAATGCTCTCTCCCCACATGCAGGCATGCTCCGCGAGGAGCAGCAGTCGGTATTTACTTCTCTAATCCAGGCGGCTGCTAACGCCTCAGTCTCCCTCCCTGTCCCCTCACACACTGTCCGCAGACAGAAGGCTGCCCCCAGCTCCTCAGACGGTTCAACACCAGAAGCTCGTGCGCGCACTCGCACAGACTCAGAGTTGTCCGACTACCATGACTGTGTGCCCCCAGCCTCCATCCCGCGCATCTTCTTTGGCTCCCGCGAGAGTACTACCTCATCTACATTTAGCGAGACTGAATAAACTCTTATAACAAAAAACAAAAAACAAAAAACAAAAAACCAAAAAACAAAGAACCCCACAAAATTTGATTTTTTATCACATCCTACTTGTCATTTGCCCTCAAGCCTTAGTCATTCAAGCCTCTGTTAAAATGGACTTCCTAACCGCCCCCACGCCATCCACCTACCAGACAGGTAGAGGGATGCTCTTTTCTGAGCGTCACCTGAAGGAACTAGAGCAACGTCGAATCCGCTGCCAGATCAATGAAGTTCTGGTAGCGATTCAGAATGATCCCGCTTTTGATTCTCACTCAGATCACTTTGAGTTCTTATACCGCGAGTACGACTACGCCACAACGCCCGAGCGCCGCGCTTCCGTAAAGGCGCAGGTGGATCACTATGTGCGTTTACTCGCAGAGCACCAGACAACTGGTGCGCCTGTGCCGCGAGTTACCACACCACCACCATCTCCTACAAGTCTTTCTGCGCCCGAGGCAATTTATCAGACGCCGCCGCTATCTCCAGATCGTCTAACAGTCATTCCAGCCGACCCTCCTGCGCCACCTCGCCTTAAGAAGGCAGGCACACTTCCACTCAGTCCTCCACCCACTCCCAAGCTGCTGGCCATGAACGCGGTTATCCGTTCCAAGTCCGGCAATCTTAGCCCAGAGGATTTTGAGCGCGGCATGGAGTACATGATTTACCGTCTAGAGATGGCCTCCGCCCCCGTGGCCAAGCTGGCCGCCTACGTCGAGCTGTACGAGTTCTTCATGGATCAGCCGATCGTTATGATGAAGTCACCAGAGCTCCGCAACACGGCTCTCGCACATCTCCAGGCTACTCGCGAGGATCTTGCTCCTGATAACGAGATCTTGGAGAGCCTCGAGCAGCGCTTCACCACCTTCCTCCAAACCCTACGTGTCCATCCTTATTATGTTGCGTAAAAATAGAAAATGAAAGGTATTCTGTCATTCATCTTAATGATTCTAGTCATCTACTTTGTTGCTCGCGTAGGTATGGATTTTGTAAATAAATCAGCAACTTATATTGAAAAAGAAGGATTCCAATCTTGTAATGCCATGAGACGGCGTTAAGAACATTTTTTCACTATCGTGAAAAAGTTGAACCCGTGCCGCCCCCATCAACCAGCAGCCCCCGCCAAGCAAAATGACCTCCATTCACGCCAACTTCATCGCGACTTACCTCAAGCCCTCTCCGCAGCCAGAGTCAACTCTCTCACCTGCGGCCTCTCGTGCGATGCGCATGTACTCCGACTGGCAGCCCCGTCCAGCCGACTGGCCCGAGGATGTTCTCTGTCGCCAGAATACTCCGCATGCGTTCCACGAGAAACTCGGTCGCTGGGTCCCCACAAGTGAGAAACTAGGCTTCTTCGCAGATATTCGCGAGTGGCTTGAGATGATGGATGATCGCAAGAACTATCAGGCCACATTCCAGGCCTGGTATGATGAGCCCCGTCCCTCTCGCACACCCTACATGTCAGTATAACTAGCAGAGCTAGTTATCCCGAGTGTAGGACACGCAGAACTTTCTTCAAAAATAAAATACAATATATCTTTTTTTTTGAGCAAGCATAAAAATTGATTTGCCCTACATACATCCTGGCTTGTACCGACACGTACAAGCCATCATGCCTTCTCTGCTTGAAATCTCAATCCCAAGCCTTATTGCCGGCCTCGCCTACATTGGCGCAACGCGGTCAGAGCATACATTCGCAGTCGTGCTCGCCATGGGTGGCGCACTCGGATGCTTCTTCATGCTGTACTTCTTCAGCGTAATGGAGAAGTTCCCAATTGTCCTGACACCTCCTCCGCCCCAGCAGCCACAGCCTCAGCCAACTCTTGAGCAACTCTTTGGTGCTGAAGAGGTGCCTGCGCCTGCGCCTGCGCCCCAAATGCAAGAGGTGAACGCTGATCAGATTCCACAGGCCGCTCCTCCGGAGCCCGAGCAGCAAGAGCCTCGCCCTCACCGTCGCAAGATCGTGATCCGCGAGTACTATGACGAAGAGAAGCCTCGCACCGCCAGGCAACTCGAAAAGAAGATCCAGGCACAGCTGGAGAAGATCGCAGTTGTCGAGCAGAAAGCACCCGCCCGTCGCACACCAGCAGAGCGCGTACGTCTAGCCACACGCACGGTGCTAGAACAGCTTCTTGCTGACCTCCGTGCGAATCCTCAATCTGAGGAGCAAATTCGTCGACATGTAGATGAGCTTCTTGTCTAACCGCAACCGTAAAAGCAAAACAAAAACAAAATAGAATATTTTTTATGCGACGGATAAATTTGCCCAACCACAAACTCGAACCAAACGCCACCGCCAAACCAAAATGCCAAGCCTCACATCCCTACTTGTCCTTCTCCTTGCCTTCAGTCAAGCCACCGCAGCAAAGAAACGCCTCCGTCGCTCTGTAACACCAACGCCCAGCGCAACCCCCACCATTGCCCCAATCTCACACGCACAAAAGTGTGATCATGACGGTTCTTTCACTCTCATAAATGTCTTCCTTAACCCGCCAACCCCACGCAAAGGCGACAAAGTCACTCTGAGCATCTTCTACTACGCACCAGTTGAGGTTGAAGATCCTGATCTTATCTTCGCAACCAGCATAGGTGGCCCTGCGAGCAGTGCGAAGACATTCTTCCACAAGTCGAGCCTCTGTGATAATAAGCTGACGAAGCAGGAGATTCACAATCGCCATCTTGATGAAGAACAAATTCCTCAAGATGACAATGATTCAGAAGCCAAACCGCGCACGGATGACGATAGTGACATCCGCCAACCACAACTCTGCCGAATCCGCGTAGGAGAGCACATGGATAATATTGAGATCACCTGGCTATATGAAGCCTCTCCACCGCTTGATGTGACTCTATTGTATGGCCATGAAAAGACACCCCTCCTCTGCGCGAAGCTCGCAGTCTCGCAGAGCTAGACTCCAGCGCTTGCGGTCTCGCCGCGAAGCTCGCAGTCTCGCAGAGCTAGACTCCAGCGCTTGCGGTGCCTCATAGCTCCGCCAAATAAGGCATAGAAATAAACTCCTGCCCCGCATCATTGAAATCCACTACTTGTCCGCAAAAGTTATGCCCAGCAAGAGGCTCTCCAATTTTTTCAGAATACTCGCCTTGAAACACTCGCCGAGGAATATCTGTAAATACAACCAACTGTCCAGCCTTCACAAGTAGGGGATATACGCGCTCGGATAACGCAATCTGATCATCTTCATACTTGAATTCATAGCCGTCTGCCTCAAGAGAAGGGAAGAAATCCCGCACCTTCCCAGGCAGCACGCCCTTGCGAATACCCCATAATCCACCCAAGATAGGTGTATTATGGCAGACATGATCGCGCGTGGCCATTGCTCCTCGGCCTTCGTGCGCGAGCGCTAACCACCGATTAATACACCAGCGGTCTCGGGCGTGAATCCGCGAGTCCGCATCACGGACGACCATCACGTCGACGTCGTCATTGTCCAGAACAAAGAACCGATAAAACATATTCACACCACCGCCCATACCAGTCTTGTATAATACAACATTGGGCTGCGCCCCGAGAACATCAATGATATCATCGGGCACGCCAAGACCAATAGCAATGTAAATGCGCCAGTCAGGATAGTACTGATTGATCAGCTGTACATTTCGACACATACCGATTGTGTACTTTGGCCGGTCGCCATACAAACAGAATGAAAAACAATTCACCATCTCCTACTTGTCCAAATAGACGGCATCTTAAGCTATACAACAAATGAAAAGTAGAATGGGAGATCCTGAAATTGTAAATCTGCTTGCTGAAGAGAGGCAGCGGCAACGCGATTCTATTGAGCTCATTGCGAGTGAGAACTACACGAGCCAAGCTGTCCGTGCCTGCCTTGGATCATGTCTGACCAATAAGTACAGTGAAGGCTATCCTGGAGCACGCTACTACGGTGGAAATCAGGTTATTGACAAAATTGAAAATCTCTGCCGTCAGCGAGCCCTTAGCCTCTTTCGCCTTGACCCAACTAAATGGCATGTGAATGTCCAGCCTTACAGTGGCTCTCCAGCGAATTTTGCCGTCTACACTGGCCTTCTCAAGCCGCATGATCGTATCATGGGCCTCGACCTGCCAGCCGGCGGCCATCTCACACATGGTTTCCAGACACCGACACGTAAGGTAAGCGCGACCAGCCTCTACTGGGAAAGTATGCCCTACACAGTGAACACAGAAACAGGCCTAATTGACTACGATGATATGGAACGACGCGCCCTGGCCTTCCGCCCCAGAATCCTAATTGTTGGTGCTTCTGCTTATGCGCGTGATTTTGACTATGCGCGTTTCCGCCAGGTCGCAGACCGCTGCGGAGCTATCCTAATGGCCGATATTGCGCATATCAGTGGCTTCGTTGCGACAAATCAAATGGCAGATCCTTTCCTCTATTGCGATGTTGTAACAACCACCACACACAAGACCCTCAGAGGGCCACGCTCAGGCATGATCTTCTGTCGCTCCCAGTACGCTAAGCAGATTGACGATGCGGTCTTCCCAGGCCTCCAAGGTGGTCCGCACAATCACCAGATAGCCGCCCTTGCGACGGCGCTCAAAGAGGCCGCAACGCCGCAGTTTGAGCAGTATATCTATCGCGTTCGTCAGAATGCGCGGGCTCTGGCAGAAGCTCTCAAAGAAAACGGCTTCCGAATTGTTACGGATGGAACAGATAATCATATTGTGTTAGTTGCTCTCCCCACCACTATCTCAGGAAAAGAAGCTGAACAGGTTCTTGAACGCGTTGGCATCTCAACAAATAAGAATACAATTCCAGGCGATAAATCGGCTCTCAATTCAAGTGGTCTTCGCCTGGGAACCGCGGCAATAACAACCCGTGGCGCAACCGAAGACGACTGCCGAGAGATCGCAAGTCTCATCGCACAGGCGATCAATACCCGACACAGCCCCGAAGCAATCACCTACGTGTCAGAACAAGTGAAGCTCATGACTCAAAAGTGGCAGACCACAGCTTAATTAGCTTACAGATAAATTCAACTTGCTCTTTCGTCACAAGTGTATGTGACGGCAAGAACAATCCATGATCTGACACATAGCGACTTACTGCGAATCTGTCAGCGCCACCAGCATACATCGGCGTATCGCAGATTGGCGGATAGCACGGCCGCGTCTGAATTCCATGAACTTTTAGCCACTCTGCCAGCGAGTCCCGCCCCTGCTCACAGAACACATCCACAAACCACGGGATCCATCCTTCACCACCATCAGCACCAAGCAAAACCTTATCACACCCTACAAGTCCCTCTTTGTACCAGTCGTATAAATGACGCATGAATGTAACCCTTTCAGGTAACTTCTTGAGTTGCTCTCGACCAATAACAGCTTGAATATCGGTGAATTTATAATTCTGCCCAAAAACCTCGAATATATCAACCCCACCAGAACGGCGACCAAAGTTCTTAATCATCCGTGCCTTCCTAGCAATCTCATCAGAGTCCGTCACCAAGAAACCGCCTTGTCCAGTGCTAATGATTTTTGGTGTGGACAGTGAGAAGCAACCCACATCCCCAAATGTTCCCAACGAACGCCCTCCTACCAACGAACCCAAGCTCTGGGCAGCATCTTCCAGAACAGCAATTCCACGACCATGCAACCACTCTACGAGTCCCTCCAAATCACTCTGTCGGTTATTCAGACTAACGTGTATAACAGCCTTTGTGCGTGGTGTAATTAGATCTTCAATGCTCTGTCGCGTCAAAGTTAGTGATGGCATCTCCACGTCACATAGCACAACTTTCGCACCAACGGCGCGCACAGAATTAGCAGAAGCAATCATAGTATAGTTTGGCACAATCACTTCATCTCCAGGACCAATTCCAAGAGCCATTAAAGCAACTATCAGTGCCACATTACCACTGGTTACAGCCACACAGTGTCGCGCCCCAACAACCGCCGCTAATTCGTTCTCAAAAGCCTCTGTTTGGCGGAATTCTGTGAAGAAGTTATCAAAATCTGACATGTAGGATGTCACGGCATCACGCTCCTCCGCACCAAAGTTTGGTCTCGTCTGAAGCAGCATCTCCTTCTGGTGCGTCCAACGCATCATATCGGTCAGTGACTCTCCCTTGCGTGTCAGCTGGTAGTAGCCGCCAATAACCATTTTTGTTGGCACGCGCTTCTTCTCAGGATCACGAGGATTTGTCGTGGTGATCTGTCCAGATGCTATGTACTTCTTGTAATCGCTCATGCGCAGAACGCGAAAGTCAAGAGAAATGCGAATACTATCTTCAACATTTGTCTTATTATAGTGAGTACACCGATTCCCGTTGAAATAGAATAGTTCCCCAACTTTCAGATCAATACCACGAAAATCTCCCACTCCAGGTGAACTTTCCACAAATAGTCTCTTAGATCCATACATGTCAGTGATGGGAACAATAAAGTTCTTTTCTCCAAGAGGATGACAGCCAATATGATCAGAATCATAGTGTGGTGGCACTGCCACGTTGTTTTTGAACTGAAAGCGAACAGAGGGAAATGACTGGTAGATTAAATGCTCTTCTTCAGAGAAAAACTTTTCATGTATCTCGCGGATGAAGCGACAATATAGTTCCTTAAAAGCATCCCGAGATTTAATATCTGCATAAAACTTCTTATGAAGATCAGTTTCCACATCGCAAATACCACCGAGCTCCAGATCCGCACGGTCACCGAGACGCTCCAGGTGATTCAGCCCATAGAGATCTTCAAAAAACCCTCGGAAATTAAACTTTTCTTGATCATACTGATAAACATTATGATCACCAAAAGACCATTGATGGCGCATTTTCTTCTTTTTTTGAAAGGGAAAACTCTAAGCGTCACTAAAGCGCAGTGAAACCACATTTCATCTGCCTCTGCCGAACATTCAAAAAATCAAAAGTTCGGATACGACCATCCATACCTGCAAGCCATGTCCCCCACCAACTGAATGTTGAGAGCCCTGTAATATTGTGTTTACAAAGAGACATCAGCCACATATCTTCATAGTCCTTAAATCCCTCTACAAATGTATAGCCACACTCTGCTATTCTGGGAATCATTGCTGGATCAATTGCTGAGCGATCATCTGTAAAAATTAAGTAATACGCATTAGGAATATCATCTGCGATGAAGCTCACAGCGCGATTGAGGTAACGACTAACGAACTCACGCTTAAAAAGCGTTGGATCCGCACCATTAAATTCACGATATGTATATTGAATAAACTCATTGCCTCTAACATGTAGGCTAACTGGGACGCGTCCTTCAGGGACCATGGCGAAAAGCTTCTCTTTGTACTCATCGGGTGCTTTGAAGAGCTGCCGAATTTCATCTGCGCAGAAGTCAAAATATGTGTCGTCTTCCAAATACCCCGAAATTTCCACATTCTGATTGTACTTGCGCAACATCCGAAGTTGAGCAACAAAATCTGGCCGATAGCCATCCTTGCCACCACCACCACCGTCGAGCTTGATACCGTATTGAACAGAACCTGCTGGTGGTGCAGTCGGCAGACAGGCAAATAACTTCTCTCCATGATCAAGGCCGAATTGGGTTTTCAGCTTTTCACAATATTCAAACACATGCCCAAAGTCGGGCTGAAATCCGATTTTTTTACAAAGACCAAGCACCGAAGCAATCTGAAAAAGAACATTGCCTAGCCCTGTATTTGTTGCTTTCAGCCAAGGTGAATTGAACGCACTTACTTTCAAACGCAAATAAGGGGCCTTACTCATTCCTAATTGTCAGATTTTACGTTTCTTAGGCTACAGAAATGTTCCAAGCTGGCACATTTGATTACCACGTTTCTCAAGTCCACATGCTTCATAAAAACGTACGTTGTGATCAGCACAACACAACGTTACTTTGTAATACCCTCGTTCTTTACATATTGCGAGCAACTCTTTCATAATTGCCTTGCCGAGACCTTCACGACGCCGACTAGCAGCCACACAAACATCTTCAATATGTGCGTATGTTGCTTGATTAAAAATAAACTTGGGTTCGACAATTAGGGTTGCTGTAGCTACTAGGCCACCACTACTATCTTCCATTACATATATTTCTATTCCATGACGACTTAGATCAAGGAGTCTTTCAATAAACTCATTTTCAGTAAATTGTGTCTCGCGGAAGTCATTAATTAGTCGCAAATAAGCTACATAATCACTACTTGTCAGAAGTCTAATTGTCATTCTTACTCAAGAATCTTACACAATCTTTAGATCAACCCGCAGCGTCCTGGAGATCTTGCGGAGAACGTCACCATTAGGTACAAGGCGCCCTGCCTCAATGTCGCGGATTGTGTGCTTCGGCAGAGCGCACTCGGCGTCAGCCTTCTCCTGCGTCAGCTTGCCAGCCGCATATCCCAGCCTCGCCTGAACGAGCGCCTGGATGCTCTCAGAAGCAACCTTCTTTACCTTCAGTGCGCCCTCCTCGGCTGCGCGCTCAACAGCGGCGGCATGTGCTCCGTAACTCTGTGCCTGGCGCACGCTGACCTCTACCTTGCCGGCCGCTCGCACAGCAGCCGCAGGGAGCTTGTGAGAGCGAACCGTTACGGTCTGCCAATCCTGATGATCGTTGTTGTTAGACATATTGAAGGCGTGAATGTTTGTACCTTGCCAAATTTGCGCAACCAACGCGACAAATTTTCCCTGCGACCCACAAATGTCTACAAGTCAGCCTCTTATCAAGTTCCCACGTCCCCTCCACCGAGCCCAAATAACAGCTCGACCATCCGCAATCAACAAGAGTCCGTATCTTGTTGACGTAGTCCTCGACGATGACCCAACACAAACTCCTCAGCCAGCTCATAATCCCGCTTTGCTCTGCGGAGGTCGCCTAGACAAAGGCGCAACTGTATATGTAATGCCCTCTCCACCGACAAGTAAGGCAATATCAAAGTATCAGGTTATGCTCTTGGAGGGCGAGGGCACCATTATAATAACGAACCCGCAACTCGCCAATCAGATTGCCGAGCAGATCATTGTCCAGGGATATCTTGGATGGATACCAACAACCCTAAAAGCAGAGGTCACGCACGGCGAGAGTCGTTTTGATTTTGGTGGAAGCAGAGCTTCCATACTCAATGGCGAGCTCGTTCCACGAGCTAGCGATTATGCGGGACAAGTAGATAATACGTCATTCTTCATAGAGGTGAAGTCCGCACCTCTAACAGACCAATCGGGCAAAGCCGCCCTCTTTCCCATCGGGAACCGCAAACACAAAGCAACAGACCCTGTTAGCCCACGTGCGGTCAAGCACGCAGAGCATCTCACATCTCTACAAGTCAGCGGCACAT
>JACCDO011756686.1_pt1 | contig 27281 bp, 18 predicted proteins | sample 7446101 | NCBI WGS metagenome assembly JACCDO01 (sample SAMN15323440, study PRJNA562643) | freshwater metagenome | isolation source: river surface water | place: USA:Blue River Watershed | collected 2017-08-16 | reverse complement strand
AGCAAAGTCAACGTGCGTTTTTACCCAAGATCGTTGTTGAAGACCAGTGGACGGAATTGCTGCAAACATTGACCAATAAAAATGTTTTTGTGGCGCACTGTTATTCATCCGAAAAGAAAAATTGGAAGGAAGTAATCGCAGATACCGCTCATGTATTCATTGGTCCGGAGGGAGATTTTTCAGAGACAGAAGTTCAGCAGTTGGTTGAAATAGGCGCAATGCCCATATCATTGGGGGAGGCACGATTGCGTGCTGAAACAGCCGGTATGTTGGTGGTAGCTCAATATTATTCGCGATGAAAAAGATTTTGATTTTAACAGCCGCCTTTTTCTTGATACTAATGCTAGTGGCGGGTTTTACAAAACCAACACGAGATCATTTTTTGAAAGAGGCGCAAACCAAGGTCATGGAAATGGCCGGGAGTATAAGCACGGATCCCGTCATGGTGGATGTAGTCAAGATGCAGCAAGACTATCTGATGCTGGCGATGGAGAAAACCGTACACAGTAAGGACTTTTATTTTTTTAATGTTCAATCATTTGAATTGGGTGATGGCGAGTACAAATACTTGGGTGTGTTTGGTCATTTTTTCCCATTGCAAAAGCAGAATCCATTGGATCAATTTTATCAAAATCATGAAGAAAATTAGTAGCCTATTGTTGCTTTGTTGTTTGACCTTTTGGACAACTGCACAAACCCAATTGGGAATTATCCCGCAACCCACACAGAGCAGCGCAGCGAGCAAAAATCCATTTGTTTGGGGAGTAGACGACGTTCACATTGAAGCTGAAAAGGCCTATATGTCACAGGCACATTTGCTTTCAGATCAAATTGCATTGCATCGTTTGTACATCCCCAAAGTGCAGGAGTGGAATGGAAAGTCAACCGCGAAGAGAATCATATTGAAGCACAACAATAGCAAGGCTTTGCATGTTGCTGGAAGCTATGTTATTCGGGTTGAGAAAGACAATATTTGGATTGAAGCACAGGATGCAGAAGGGATGGTGCATGGAGTTTTCTCATTGGTTCAAATGGTTCCTGTTGCGGCGAGTCATTCTAAAGCCCAACCTTTTGAGTTGGAATGTTGGTACATCAATGATGTCCCCAAATTTCAACACCGTGGATTGTTGTTGGATTGCGGTCGCCACTTCATGAGTATTGAGAAAATTAAAGAGACATTGGATGTAATGGCCATGTACAAATTGAATGTTTTGCACTGGCATTTGACGGAGGATCAGGGATGGCGCATTGAGATCAAGAAATACCCCAAGCTGACGGAAGTTGGAGCTTATCGCATGGTGAATGGAATGAAGTACGGGGGTTACTATACCCAAGAGGGAATCAAGGACATTGTGGGTTATGCAGCGCGTTTGGGTATTTCTGTCATTCCAGAAATTGAATTGCCCGGTCATAGTGTAGCGGCTATCGCTGCGTATCCCTATTTGAGTTGTACAGGAAATCAAATACCTGTAGAAAATGAGTGGGGAGTTTTCAAAGACATTTATTGCGCTGGAAATGATCGTACACTTCAATTTATCAAAGACGTGATGGACGAAGTGATTACTTTGTTTCCCTCTCCCTACATTCATATTGGAGGAGATGAGGCGCCCAAAGTAAGGTGGGAGCATTGTGATAAATGCCAAAAGCGAATAAAGGACAATCATTTGAAGAATGAGGCTGAGCTCCAAACTTGGATGATCGAAGAAGTTGCGAAGTATTTAAAAGCCCGTGGCAAGGATATTATCGGTTGGGATGAGATTTTGGAAGGCGGTATACCTGGAGATGCCATGATTCAATCATGGAGAGGCATGCAAGGTGGTAAGGATGCGGCAATGCAAAAGCATGGAGTAATCATGTCTCCAACGAGCCATTGTTATTTGGACTATGGTTTGGATGCCATTGATACCAAGCGCGTATATGAGTTTGATCCTATTCCTTCAGATTTGCCCATGGAATACAAAGGATTTATCATGGGTGCAGAAGGTAATATGTGGACCGAGCGGGCACCAGAGGATGTTGTAACGTCAAAGATATTCCCTCGCCTCATTGCCCTTGCCGAAGTATTGTGGACTTATCCGCAGCAGCGAGATTACAAAACTTTTGAGACACGTTTGAAGGCACAGTTTCCTTTGTTGGATCGCCGCAATATCAAATACGGTTTTATTTCAACCCCGGTTCAATACTTTACCCACATTGTGGATCATCAATTGCAAGTAGAAGTGGTTCCGCAAAGTGAGCAAATCAAGCTCAGTTATTACAGTCAATCTTGGGGTGAGGCAGTGTTGGAAGAAAAGAAGATAGTTCAACCGATCTTAGGCCCCATATCTATCAATGGCACCAAGCGATTGGTGGTGTTGATGCAACAAGAGGGATCGAAGGAAGTGAAAGAAGATTCCAAAATTTATTCTTCCCATATGGCGTTGGGTCGTACTTTGAAATTGAACTACAAACCCAGCAATGCTTATTTGGGTGGAGGTGACAATGGCTTGGTGAATGGCACATTGGGTAGTGGTAACTTTAGAGATGGTCATTGGCAAGGCGTGCAAGGGACCGATATGGAAATGATTATCGATTTGGAATCGATTCAATCATTCAGTGAAATTTCGACGCGTTGGTTTCACTTTGCAAATGCATGGATTTTCCGTCCTGAACAAGTGGAATATTTGGTTTCAGTGGATGGTAACAATTGGCAAGGAGTGAAGAAGGATGTCTTGTCTGAGCGCAATCCTGCCAACGCTTCTGGAGAGTTTGTAGTAGAGTCAAAGACGCTAGCGGAGGACAATACTTCTTACGGATTTTATACCGGACGATACATCAAGGTAAGAGCCAAGTCGATAGGCAAATGCCCAGAATGGCATGATGCACCAGGCGAGCCCAGTTGGTTGTTTTGCGATGAAATTTTGGTGCGATGAAATCCATTGGGTGGATTGTTCATGGAAGATTAGAAAGGAGCCGAAGTTGGATTCATTTGTTGTCACACTTGACAAGTGATGCTGAATTCAAACACGAGATACTTTATACGGAATTTGCGGGTCATGGGATTGCACTATCTCAAGAATATTGCAATCGTGATTTGACGGCTATTGTTGCCGTAGGCGGAGATGGCACCATCAATGAATGTGTGAATGGGGTCATGCAAAGCGGAAAGTCAATACCATTGGGGATAGTAGCCATGGGCACCGGGAATGATTTTGTTAAGAGCTTGCAGTTGGTCGGGAAATGGGACGAAATCAAGCGGGCATTGATTGACTCAACACATGTTATGGTCGATTTAGGAAAGGCTTCTTTCGTTAATCGGGAGGGTCATTTGGATCAAAGATATTTTATCAATGTATTGGACATCGGCATTGGAGGAGAAGTGGTGCAGCGCATCGCGAATTCCAACCGACGACTGGGTCCATTTCTGACCTACCAAAAGTCCATCTTGGCCACCTTACTCAGTCTGAAACGTCCAAACGTGCAATGGCAGGATGATGTCAATTACCGTGATGAGAAAACATTGATGTTGGCCATTGCCAATGCCAAGTGGTTTGGTAGTGGATTGGGAATTGCTCCAGTGGCGGATGTTCAAGATGGGATATTGGAGGTAATCCATTTGGGTGATATTACGGTCTGGGATTACTTTAAACAATTGCCACATCTGAGAAAGGGAAAATTTTTAAAGCATCCAGAGATTCGCTACGAAAAAGCAAGGCATGTGCGGGTTTTTACGCCCAACATGCCCATTGATTGCGACGGCGAGTTCATTGGATTTACACCTTTGATGGTGCAAATGATACCCCATTCCATTCGGATATTACGACCTTGATGAATGGTCCGTTTTAAGTCTTATATTTGTCCATCTAAAAATACAATATGTCATATTTTTTCACTTCTGAGTCCGTTTCTGAAGGACATCCTGATAAAGTAGCCGATCAGATTTCTGATGCTTTGATTGACCATTTCTTGGCCTTTGACAAAGATGCCAAAGTAGCTTGTGAAACCTTGGTAACCACAGGTCAAGTTGTACTTGCCGGTGAGGTAAAAGCAGAAACGTATTTGGATGTACAAAAAATCACGCGTGATATGATTCGCGAAATTGGATACACCAAGAGCGAGTATATGTTCGAAGCCAATTCATGCGGTGTGTTATCTGCGATTCATGAGCAATCACCTGATATCAATCAAGGTGTGGAGAGAAAGAAGAAGGAAGACCAAGGAGCAGGTGACCAAGGAATGATGTTTGGTTATGCTAGCTCAGAGACTGACAATTATATGCCTTTGCCATTGGAGCTTTCGCACATGTTGTTGCGCGAGTTGGCTGCTATCCGTAAGGAAGGTAAGTTGATGAAGTATTTGCGTCCAGATGCCAAGAGTCAGGTGACAATTGAGTACGGTGATGATCACAAAGCGATTGGAATTTCTGCCATCGTTTTGTCTACACAGCATGACGACTTTGATAAGAATGACAACAAGATGTTGGCCAAGATCAAAGAAGATGTACAGAAGATTTTGATCCCACGTGTGATGAAGAAATGTCCAGCACGTGTACAAAAGTTATTCAAGTCAAAATATGCTTTGCACGTCAATCCAACAGGAAAGTTTGTGATTGGTGGTCCACATGGAGATACTGGATTGACAGGAAGAAAAATTATCGTAGATACTTACGGAGGAAAGGGTGCTCACGGTGGTGGTGCATTCAGTGGTAAAGATCCCAGCAAGGTTGATAGAAGCGCGGCTTATGCCACACGTCATATCGCTAGAAATCTAGTTGCTGCAGGTGTATGTGAAGAGGCATTGGTTCAGGTGGCTTATGCAATTGGCGTAGCAGACCCTGTTGGTTTGTATGTCAATACCTATGGAACATCAAAAGTTGCAATGACGGATGGCCAAATTGCAGAAGCGTTAATGAATATTAAAGAATGCAACATGCGTCCTTACAGCATTGAGACACGTTTTAAATTGCGCACTCCGATTTATAAGGAGACAGCGGCTTATGGACATATGGGGCGTGAGAACAAAATTGTAGAGAAAGTTTTTGTTGATGGAAGTGGGAAAGAAAAGAAAATGAAAGTGGAATTATTCCCTTGGGAAAAGGACAACTTGGTTTCCATCTTTAGAAAGACTTTTAAAGTGAAATAAGTCATTTGATAAAAGCGCCGAAAGGCGCTTTTTTGTTTTATATTTAGTCCACCTTGATTCAAACAATATGAAAAAAATCCTTGTATGGGTAGTCGTTGTTTTTCTGGGATTGCAAATGAGTGCCCAAAACAGTGTGCCATTTCAGTGGACAGAGCTGATGTTGACAGCGATTAGAAATGACTTTGCTCGTCCCCCGATGACAGCGCGTAGCCTTCACCATTTGAGTATGGCCATGTACGATGCTTGGGCGGCTTATGATGATGATGCGGCGACAGTTTTTTTGGGCAAAACCTATAATGGATTTTATTGTCCATATACAGGGATTTATCAACCTGAGGATCGTCAGTCTGCGCGGAACGCAGCGGTCAGTTATGCGGCATATCGAATCATTCGAAATCGGTACCTGAGTTCTCCAGGATGGGGAACGGTTACCTTACCGGCCATCACATTGTTCATGGGCGATATGGGCTATGACATGAATTTTACTTCGGTGGATTATACCACAGGCGATCCCCGCGCATTGGGTAATTACATTGCTGCGCGAATTATTGCCTACGGCAATACGGATGGCTCTAATCAATTGCTGAGCTATGCCAACCAGTATTATACCCCAATGAACCCTTCTTTGTTTCCTACGCTTCTGGGTACAAACGGAATGAATAATCCCAACCGTTGGCAGCCATTGAGCTTGAGCGTTTTTATCGATCAAAATGGAAATTTATTGTCAGGAGCTCCCCCGTTTATGGGTGCTGAATGGGGCAATGTGAAGCCATTTGCAATGACCAATGAAGACAGAGAGATTTTACCGCGGGATGGCTACAATTGGTCGGTCTATCATAACCCGGGACCTTTTCCACTGCTGAATGAGACAGGAACAGATATTGATGATTTGTACAAGTGGAACTTTGCTTTGGTGGCCAAATGGGCCAGTCATTTGGACACTGCCGATCATGTGATGATGGATATTTCGCCAGCTAGTTTGGGCAATTGCGCTTTGCCCAATGGATTTGCAGATCAATTGAATTTTTATGATTTTGAGAATGGCGGAGATAACGGCCAAGGACATGCTGTAAATCCAGTTACTGGATTGCCTTATGAACCGCAGATGGTTCGCCGCGGAGACTTTGCTCGTGTGTTAGCAGAATTTTGGGCCGATGGTCCCAGTTCCGAGACACCACCAGGACACTGGTTTGCAATTTTGAATTACGTAATCGAAGATTTAAATGGATCGTTTCATTGGGAGGGCAATGAGGCTGTTGACGAAACAGAGTTTTGTGTGCGTGCCTATCTCGCATTGGGTGGCGCAATGCATGATGCTGCCATTTCCGCATGGGGAATCAAAGGATATTATGATGGTGTTCGCCCGATTTCAGCTATTCGATACATGTGTGAACATGGACAGAGCACGGATCCTGCATTGCCAAATTATTCAGTAGAAGGATTTCCTTTGATTGCCGGATTCTCGGAGTTGGTCCAAGAGGGTGATCCGTTGGCAGGAAACAACAATGAAAATGTGGGTAAGGTTAAACTTTGGACATGGAATGGTCCAGAGGTGATTTCAGACCCACAAACCGTCATGGCGGGAGTGGGATGGATATTGGGAGAGAAATGGTATCCCTATCAGAGACCCACTTTTGTGACTCCGCCATTTGCGGGTTACGTGTCAGGACACTCCACCTATTCAAGAGCTGCCGCAGAAGTAATGGTGGCCATTACGGGTAATGAATTTTTCCCTGGAGGGATGGGGACTTTCAATGCACCTATGAATCAATATTTGGTTTTTGAGGAGGGTCCAAGTGAGGATATTCAACTCCAATGGGCTACGTACCGTGATGCCTCTGACCAATGCAGTTTGTCTCGCATTTGGGGTGGTATTCATCCCCCGATGGATGACATTGCCGGAAGGTATATTGGAATTGAGGTAGCTGAAGATGCTGTTGCTTTTGCAGACGAACATTGGCAGGATCCAGCACCCAAGGTATTATCGCTAGTCGCTCCGCAATATGTCAGCGATCCGAATGTGGTTGTGGGATTTGTTGTTGAAGCAGTATTTGATCGAATAATGGATCAGGGTTCTCAACCGGAAATTACTTTTTATAACGCAGAAGTTTTTAACCACATTGCATTGGATGACAACTATTGGTTAAATGATTCTGTATACAGATGGGTGTACTCTGCAATGGATCTCAATGCTACTTTGGACGATATTGATGTGAAAATCATGGGTGCATTTTCTGCTGCAGCCGAAGAACAGCGCATCTTTTACGGAAATAATATATTTATCATAGATACCGAGAATCCACAAGTATTGTCATGGTTGGAGTCCAATCCTTTTATCAATGAGACATTCGTTCAATCGGGAAGTTTTGCTTTAACATTTGCATTCAATGAGGCTATACAAGCTGGAAATTTTGTCTTGACAAGCAACTCTGCTTCTTTGAATAATGCACTTTGGTCTGATTTTGTAAGTAGTGATAGTTTGTTGATTCTTTCAGGGTCTTTGAATGATGAAAACGAAGAAATGCTATATCCAAATGTTGTTTTACAATCGGTTACTGATTTGGCCGGAAACGCCATGGAATTGTATTCAACAGATTTAACGGTTCAAATAGATACCTACGCCCCTCAACTGACGAATTGCAATACCAGTGCACTTTTACTCGATGAATCCACTGCAGGTTCTGTTTTGCAAGTAGAAGCTTGGTGGAATGAATCCATGAATGCCAATTCAACGCCCAACTTGGTTTGGAATGCCAATATTGATTTGCAATTGTCCTCAAGTGCTTGGATAGATAGCGTGCATTATGTTTGGAATTTTGTTGTTTCGGACAATAATCAAAATGAGCCTGCTGTATATTTTGCAGTAGAAGATGGTTTGGATGAATGGTGGAATGTGATGGATTCTTCCAATTGCGCACAGCCCATTGAGTGGGTGATGAACCCTTGGGTTGAAGTGTTGGGATGTGTGGATATGAATGCTTGCAACTACGATAGCTTGGCCAATACGGAAAACGGAAGTTGCTATTTTACAGGGGATATTTGTGATGATGGTGATTCGTCTACATTCAATGATGTCTGGACGAGCAATTGTGAATGTCAAGGCGCTGTGTGGGTAAATGAATTGGAAGGGTTGAGCGCTTTGTTGTACCCCAATCCAGGTAATGAAGAAGTTCAGTTGTTTGAGGGAGGAGAATGGATGGTGTACGATGCAACCGGAAGACTGATGGGCAAGTGGAATTTGATGGGATTGGTGAAGTTGAATACAACGAGTTGGAGCAGCGGCATTTATTCTTTTTATCATCGAGGGAAGAATTACCGTTGGGTGAAAGTTTGAGGAATTCAATAGCAATTCCTTAACAATAAGAAAATATTGAAGAGAGAAATTTGGAGTGATGGAAAAAAGAGGTTTAGGAATTCTTAGAGAGCTGTCGTGGTTGCAGTTCAATGAGCGTGTATTGTTGGAGGCATCGGATAGTCGAAATCCGATTATATCGCGGGTGCATTTTTTAGGTATTTTTTCATCCAATTTGGATGAGTTCTTTAAGGTGCGCATCGCTTCTTTGAAGCGAGAATTGAAAGTTTTGAAGAAAAAAAAATCTGCCCGTCAAACGGAGATTCGCAAATCACTGGAAATGATTCATGACCGGGTGATTGAGTTGCAATGGGAGTTTGATCGGACTTTTGATGCTACCCAAAAGACATTGGCCAAGATGGGTGTTGCATTTAAAAGCGAAAAACAACTTTCCAAAGATCAGCAAGCTTATGTACGTACTTGGTTCGAAGATGAAATTCGACACGAGGTAATTCCTTTATTGATTTCTTCTCAGCAACAAATGCCCCCGCTCAAGGACAATGCCTTGTATTTGGTGGTGGACATGGAAATGCAAAACAGTGAGAAGAATACCTATGCGTTGATAGAAGTTCCAGATTCGGAATCGCGTTGGGTTATTTTACCTACTGTCAATGGTGAGAAGCATGTGATGTTTTTGGAGGATGTGATTCGTTTCAATTTGAAAAATATATTCTCATCTTTTCCTATCAAGAGTGCCAAAGCGTATGATATTAAAGTAGTTCGTGATGCAGAGTATGAACTAGAAAACGATTTTTCTAAAAGCGTATATGACAAGATATCCAAGAGTATTCTGCAGCGAAGCAAGGGGGAGTATGTTCGTTTAAATTTTGATCATCAAATTTCTGAGGAGTTGTTGCAACTATTGTTGTCGAAGTTGAAGATCAAAGAGATTGAGAATATTATTCCAGGTGGTCGATATCACAACAAGAGAGATTTGATTTCATTTCCCAATTTTGGACATCCCGATTGGCAGTTTCCGAAGTTGGAAACATTGAATCATCCGGTTTTTACCAAGGCCAAGAATATTTTGGATGCCGTTGGCAAGCAAGATGTGTTGTTGCATTTCCCCTACCAGAAGTTTTCGCATTTGTTGGATTTGTTGCGAGCTGCGGCCATCGACCCTTCAGTTCGAACCATTCGAATTTCAATGTATCGTATTGCGAAAGATTCGCACATTTTGCATGCATTGATCAATGCTGCTAAAAATGGGAAACGCGTTGTGGCGATTGTTGAGGTGCAAGCGAGATTTGATGAGCAACACAACTTGGAAATCACCAAAATGTTGCAAGAGGCAGGAGTGAAAGTAATACCGGGTATACCAGGTTTGAAGGTGCATTGCAAGGTCTTTCAGATTAGTCGAAAGATCAATGGTAGAACTGTTCGAATCACGCACATTGGAACAGGTAATTTCCATGAGAAAACAGCAAGGTTGTATTCCGATACTACATTCATTACATCACATTTGGAAATCGGAAGAGAAGTGAGAAAGCTATTTGATTTCTTTGAATCCAACTATCTGCGCCCGCATTTTAGGCATTTGGCTGTTTCTCCTTTCAATACCAGAAGAAAATTGTTGGATGCAATACAAGGAGAGGTTGCGCATGCAAAGGCGGGGCAAGAAGGAAGGATAATCATCAAGGTAAATAATTTGGTCGATGAAGTTTTGATCAAGAAGCTTTTGGACGCAGCTGAGGTTGGTGTTAAAGTTAGTTTGATTATCAGAGGGGTATGTCTTTTGGAGCCTTTGACCAAGAATCAAAAGGAAAACATCGACATGCGTAGCATTTTGGGTAGGTATTTAGAACACAGTAGAATATTTGTTTTTGGCTCAGGAGAGAAGGTGCAAATATGGTTGGGTAGTGCCGATTTGATGGTGAGAAATTTGGATTTTCGAGTTGAGGTTTTGGTTCCTATTTATGAGCCAAGATTAAAGCAAGAGATGATGGATTGGCTGCAGATTCAATTGTCCAGCGATGTTAGGGCTAGGAATATCGATCCCGAGCGAATGAATCAATGGTGGATGCCCAAATTGAATGCTGAGCATATAGATAGTCAAGTAGAATTTCGTGATTATCTTTCAAAAAAATACCTGAAAGCGTGAAAATAGCAGCTGTCGATATTGGTTCTAATGCTGTGCGATTGTTTGTCGCACATGGACATGAGGAAAAGGACCAGATCCTGTTAGAGAAAGTATTGCATACCCGAGTACCCATTCGATTGGGTGAGGATGTTTTTATGTTTGGAAAAGTTTCCAAGGAGAAGATGGATCAATTATCATGGGCCATTCAAGGGTTTGATTGCATTGTAAAAGCTTTGGGTATTGATGTTATGAGGATATGCGCCACAAGTGCCTTAAGAAGTGCAGAGAACCGTGATGAGGTGTTGAAATATGTTCAAAAAAGAACGGGAAAGAAAATCGATATTTTGTCCGGTGCTCGCGAGGCGGAGATGATTTTTGGGAATTTTGAATTTTATGAATTGCCCAAGGAGCATCATTATCTTTTCATTGATGTTGGTGGTGGAAGCACGGAATTGACAATCATAGAGAAAGGTGTGAAAAAGGCTTCGCAATCATTTGAGACAGGCACAGTGAGAATGTTGCTGAATGAACAGTCCAAACTGCCATCTGCCATTTTTGAATGGTTACAAAAAGAGTTGAATCATCGCATGAAATACGAAGCCATTGCCACAGGTGGAAACATCAATAGTGCAATGAAAATTTTAGACAAAAAGCAAAGGGAGCCTGTGGGAATAGAGGAATTACAGAGCTTATTGAAAACTTTGAACAAGTTGTCTAAAACACAACGAATGAAAAAATTCAAACTGAGAGAAGATCGAGCAGATGTTATCGTTCCAGCATTGAATATTTATAACCAAATAGCGGTGGCGGCCAAGGTGCAGTCATTGATAGCGCCTAAGTTTGGATTGGCAGATGGAATTGTTTTGGATTGGATGAAATCGAAAGATTACCATAAGGTAAAGTTTATTTCAGCATAATTTTTAGGTCATCATCAGTTTACATGTGGGATGGAAATTTATCCCATGCGTGAATTAATTTCAAAACAAGATTTAGCCAAAGCATTGGGATTGAAATCCCAGAATATTATTGCTCATCTGATACATAGAATGGCACAATTGGAGCAGGTCAATACCCTGTTCAAAAATCTATCTGAGAGGAAAGGCTTGGATTTTATTCACGGCGTTTTTCACCAACTGAATATCAGTATTCAAATTTCGGAAGAGCATCTTCAGCGTATACCGGAAAAGGGACCTTGTGTGGTGATAGCCAATCACCCATTTGGCGCCTTGGATGGATTGGCCATGATACAGGAGCTGTCCAAAAAAAGAACGGACGTGAAAGTAATGGCCAATTTTGTACTTAGTAAAATTGAACCGATACAGGATTACTTTATTGCGGTAAACCCATTTGAGCATCAGGAGAAACGAAATAACAAGACCGGTGTTAGAGCGTGTTTGGAACACGTTCAAAATGGTGGATGTTTGGCAGTGTTTCCTGCTGGTGAAGTGTCGACATTAGTGGAGGGAAGTTGGACATCTGTTTCAGATAAACGATGGCAAAATGCGGTGATAAAATTGATACAGAAAACAAATTCTCAGATTGTGCCCGTTTGTTTTGATGGTGCCAATTCTTTTTTGTTCCATCTTTTGGGAAAGATCAATCCGCAGCTAAGAACGTTAGCACTTCCTTCAGAAATGCTGAAGAGAAAGGATCGTACTATAGATATGATGGTGGGTAAACCCATTCAATATGAGGATTGGAAATTGTTGGAGGATCCATCGGTGTTGAGTAGATTTCTTAGGGCAAAGGTTTATGCATTGTCTTCAGATGTGCGTGTGAAGAAACGTTTTTTTCAGCCCAATGTTTTGATCAGAAAAAGAAAATTAAAGGAAGTAGCTGAACCCGTTCCTGAAGTTAGTATTCTAGAAGAATTGGCCCATTTGGAGGACAGTAAAATATTGGTTCATGGAAAATTTACAGTATACTTATCCAAGGCGAATCGCATCCCTTATTTGTTGGATGAGATTGGTCGTCAGCGTGAGATTACTTTTCGCGCTGTGGGTGAAGGAACAGGTCAATCTAGAGATTTGGATGAGTTTGATTTGTATTACTACCATTTGATTTTATGGGATCATGTAAGTCAAAAATTGGTGGGTGCCTACCGAATGGGAAGGGGAACAGAAATTTTGGAATATTACGGCAAGAAAGGTTTCTATATGAACTCGCTCTTTAAAATGAGCAATGATTTCAAACCCTACTTAATGCGGAGTGTAGAGTTGGGTCGATCGTTTGTCGTTCAAGAATACCAACGTCAGCGCTGGCCTCTTTTTTTGTTGTGGCAAGGAATTACATTGTCATTGAAAAATTTTTCTGAGGTGAGGTACATCATGGGTCCTGTGACGATGTCAGACACCTACAAGAACATGAGCAAGCATATCATGATTCAATTCTTGGAGGAACATTATGGCGATGAGCGACTTTCAAGTTTGGTCAAGCCACGGGTCAAAGTCAAGAAGGATAAGACCAAAGAAGAGAACGCAGATGCATTGGTGAAATTTGCCAAAAGTGATTTGAAGAAGGTGGATCGGATCATTGGAGAAATTGAACCTATGGGATTGCAGATGCCCGTTCTGTATAAAAAATACTTGGCACAAAATGCAAAGATTATTGCGTTCAATCGCGACCCACTTTTCAATGATGCTATCGATGCTTTTATGGTATTGGACATTGAACAAATGCCAGAGGGCGAAGTCAAGTCGAATTTAAAAGATTGAATTTTTTAATATCGAAAAAAAAAGGGCAATCATCGATTGCCCTTTTTCTTTTGCTGAAAAGCTCTTAGTTTTTCTGAATCTTGATCAACTGTTGAGCGTTTTGTGAGGTGATGCTCATGATATACAATCCATTGCTGAATTGATCCATGCTCACTTGATGATTACCTGCGTTGCGCATTTCATTCATCAATACTTTACCTGTCAAATCCATGATTTGAATTTGTGATGCTTCTTGTACGTTGATGTTTACAATGCCTTGTGTAGGGTTAGGATATACGCTAGTTGTAGCATTCATCAACTCTTCTGTAGATACATTCAATACATCGAATGAGAAAGTTGCGTTACAGTTTCCATTTGAAGCAGTCAAAGTAACGGTGTAATTTCCACCAGTACCGTAAGTGTGCGATGGGTTTGCAACAGTTGAAGTGTTACCATCACCAAAATCCCAAGCGTAAGTAGTAGCATTCACACTGTTGTTCAAGAACTGAATGTTCAATGAATTGATGGTTTGAATGACACTGAAATCAGCAGAAGGAAGTGCGTTGACAGTAACAAAAATGTTGTTAGAGTTACCTGTTCCGTTGCAAGCATCAGCATTGGTAACGAAAACAGAGTAGGCACCTTCAGCAGTAACGTCGATAGAATTGCTTACTGCGTTTTCAATAACCGCACCATTCAAATACCACTGATAGCTATCAGCAGTTGAAGAACTGATGGTGATGGTTTCGCCATCACAGATTGCGGTGCTTGAAGAAGTTGAAATAGTTGGTGCTGGCGCATCAGAAACGTTAACATTGATTTCATTAGATACAGCTTGACAACCATTTGCATCTGTATAAGTCAAAGAGTAAGTTCCTGTTTCAGAAACAATCATATTGTCTCCTGTTGAACCATCATTCCATACATTTCCTGCTGCTTGCGTTGACAAAAGTTCTACAGAACTACCTGTGCAAAGAGATGTATTACCCAAAGCTTGAATAGCAACTTCTGGATTGGCAAAAACAACAACCTCAATTTGGTTGGTAGTTGCGTGACAACCGTTTGCTTGTGTAGCAATAGCTGAAAGCATGTTGTTTTCAGAAACTGTTTGTGTTGTGCTAACAGCACCATTGTTCCATTCAAAAGTTACGTTGTCTACTGAAGCTGTAGCCAAAAGCTCAACGTTTTGACCTTCGCAGAAAGAAGTATTACCAGAAGCAGTGATTTCTGCAGTGAATTCGTTGTTGATAGCAGCGTTGTAAGGATTGTTCTGAGGATCAAACTCAGTCCAACATGCAGCCCAGTTTTCTGAACCAAATGCTCCACGGAAATCTACTTGCTCAAAGAAAGGGTCAGTCAAATAGCTATCTGTATAATCCGCATTTCCAAACAAAGGTGAACCAGCTAACAAAGACAAATCAGGTTGGTTGACACTTACATTTTTGAACATCAAACTTGCAACGTCATTGATTTTGCTGTTGTTACCAGCGTTGAAGAAGTTGGTGATATTAAAAGCTCCGTTGATGTTATTTGCGTCTACGGATAAACCTGAAGTAGTATTGGCCAACAAAGTATCGCTGCATTGCGCAATGATGTTGTTTTTAAATCTCAAAAGTCCGTTGGTTGCATTTCCCTGCGTAGAAGAAGACTCGATCATCAATCCAACAGGATAACCCATGAATACTGAATTGAATGCACTGCATTGTGTATTTCTGCGCAAGTGCAAAGCACGCTTGTACAAAGAGTTGATGTTGGATGGATTGCTAGAGTATGGACCCATCACTGTGATGTTAGAAAACTTAGGCTGTGAAATAGGTGTGTTGGTTGTTCCTTGCGCGTCATTATCAGCCTCGAATCCGTTAGATCCACTTTGGTCAGCAATAGCAGGGTCACGAACCACCAAACCAAATTGAATTCGACCTCTAAAACCGAAGTCTGTGTCAAAGTCATCATCCCAGTTGCGATAAGATACAAGATTCTTAGCGTTAACTGTGCCTCCAAACCATTCGAAAGCATCATCTCCGCAGTAGGATACCTGCACGTGATCAATTGTAGTACCAGTACCAACACCGCAAAGTGTCAAGCCGTTAATCTCGCTATTGGGTTGGAAAGGAATACCTCCAAACTCGATACGAACATATTGGATAATTCCTGAGTTGTCGTTGTCATCTGGATTTGAGCCACCACCGTAGATAGATCCTACTCCTCCCTCAACCACTGCTTCTCCTTGTGTTGTGTTGTTGGCAGGATTTGCGGGTTGATTAACAGCAGCTCTTCCACATACAATCAAACCTCCCCAGTCTCCGTAAGCTCTTTGTCCCGCGGGCTTTTGAGAAGTGAAAATGATGGGTTGCATTTCGGTTCCTTGAGCAATCAAGTATCCATCACGCTCAACAATCAAAGATCCTTTAGATGTATAATCACCTTTGATGATCGTTCCTGGTTGAATAATCAAGGTGTCATTTGATGTTACCCTAACAAATCCCTGAAGGATGTAAATGTTGTTGTTGGTCCATGTCGTGCGACCATTGATGTCCAAATTACCACTCACGATAATTTGACACTGAGCAGCCCATGCAGAAAGCATAAGGCATGCAAGAAATAGCATTCTTTTCATTTGTTTTATTATTTTTTTGCAAAGCAAATCGACTTACGTTACTGAATTATTACAGCTCCGTTATTCGTTTATTACAGAATTGTTTCTTGAAAGACTTTGATGTAATCTAAATGTTAATTTACTTTTTACGGAATTTGTATTGAATACCTATCGTGAAGTAAGTTCCGCGGTTAAATCTTTGAATAACTTGATCATCATCAATATTTAATTTTCCATCAGCATTGGCGTCTTGAATCATGTAAGATGTGGCATTGAGTAAATCTTGAATTCCAAAACGAATACCCAGCCCATCATCAAAGTTTTTGGCAACGGTAAGGTCAATTACATTTCTTGGCATTTCATAAGCTTCCGGTACACCTGGTATACCGACAATGGCGATACGAGGACCGATTACATTGTAGAGAGCAGATACTTGCCATCCCGTAGAATCGTTATCGTAGTAAAGTCCAGCATTCACAATGTAAGGAGATTGACCTACCATCGGGCGATTTGGATTCAATCCTGTTTCAATATTAGCTGCGGAAAGTTCAATGTTGGAAACGATGTAAGATCCATTGGCAACCACCACAAGATTTTTAGCAAAAGGCTTATTGATCCATTCGCCCATTGATTTTCTCACATCGATTTCAGCTCCGTATGATGTTGCCGCAAGTGCATTATCAGGCATGAAGCTGCGGGTTCCGCCTGATCCAACGCCAGGTACAAAGTATTGTTCAATGGGATTTTCAAATTGCTTATAAAACAATGCTGCACTGACAACTTCATTCGTACTTGGGTAGTGTTCCCATCTCAAATCAATGTTTTTGATGGTAGAGAATTGAATATTTGGATTTCCGGAAATGATGAAATTGTTGTCAAAATCATAGAAGGAGAAAGGAGCCATCTCTCTGAACTCAGGACGATTGATGGTCTTTCCGTATGCAAAGCGCAACAAGGTTTTCTTAGAAAGATTGTAGGATACGTTCAATGAGGGTAAGTATACTACGCTATCGATAGTAGCTTCGATAGGATTTCCTGTGATGTCAGCACTTTGAAGCGCTTGGCGATTGTCTTCTCTTCTAACGCCGGCAGTAATGTTCCAATTTTTGTAAGGAATGTTGGTCATCAGGTATGTGGCCAACAAATCATTTTGCGCAATGTATTTATCTGCACCTCGAGTATCCTCATCCAATGTCAGTCCAGTAGTTGAATTGATGTTGGCATCATTGAGAATTTGATCGTAAGGTTGATAAATCATGTTGAAATCAAAATTCATGAAGTTGGCAACCGCGTAACCCAGGTTGCGAGAAGAGAATAGTCTGTCTTTGTTTTCCAGGTACATACCACCTTTAATAGTAGCCCATTGTTGGTTCTCAGGATCTTTGTTGGTAGCAAACATCTGGTGTTCGTAGTTCAAAGTATAGGTGCGCACATATTCATTTAGATCCATGAACAATCGTCCCATGTAAAAGGGCTGAGCACTGAATGGAATATATGCAGCAAAGTTCGGGTCAGAGCCATCTGTAGGCTTTGTATAGCGAATTCGTTTCCAATCTGGATCTTGTTTTTGTGTTGTGCCAAATCCAAATGATCCTGATACATTGCCTCTTCTATTGAATACTTTTTGTTGGAATCCTGCTTGAGCGGAGTAAACCAATCTTTGCGTGTATCGCATGCTGTACTCCTTTCTGTAGTTGCCTTCTTCGATATTAATCCCGTTGCGCAAAGTGTTGGACTGTTGTCCATTTTGGTTGATGAAATTTTTGATTTCAGCACTTCCTGTTTTCCATCGCAATCCCCAGTTGTTCAAAACACCGAGTTGTGTGGTTTCCATGTAATTGTTGTCGTTGTAATGAAATACAGTGTCGCTTTTACCTAGAACGTTATCGTATTCGTTGTAGTCCATGCGCTCACCTTCTTGCAGCATGCGCGTTCTGCTGTAATTGACTGCGGTATAATTGCCAATCAAGATATCTTGCCATTTCCAACGATTTCCAACTGTGAAAGACATGCGTCTGTCAAGATCAGCAATATTTTTTTCCAGCGCCCAAGTATTGCCCAAAGATTTGCCCAGCGCAATTTTCTCGTCTATGCTATTGACATTGCGCACATTGTCTACAAAATTGTCGCTCAATGATCTTGATGCAGCTCCATTTCCCCATTTTTCTGCGTTGTCATTGACGTTGGTATAGAAAGGTTGTCCAGTTGCATTTTGTCTATATCCCGTAACGTAGCTGAAGTCAATGCTCAATTTGTCATCAGGAATATTTTTGGTAATGACATTGATGGCGCCACCGGCAAACTCACCTGGAAGATCAGCGCTTGGTGATTTGTAAATGAGAAACCTGTCCAATGCCATAGATGGAATGATATCGAAAGAGAAAGCCCTCATATCGGATTCCAATGATGGTGCGATGATGCCATTGATCATGGTGGAATTGTATCGAGATGAAAGGCCACGAACCATTACAAATCTGTTGTCTACAATGGTAACACCGGGAATTCTTCGTGCTACTTGTGAAGCATCTCTGTCTTGGGTTTTCGCGATTTGCGCTGCGCTCATTCCGCTGACAACAGACTTTGCCTCTTTCATTTCCATCAAGACAGCGGCTTCATTGTTCGTTTTTCTTACATCTTGAATTACGAGCGTGCTGCCCTCTTTGGCGTCATCTTCAAGGATGATATTGATTTCAATATTTTGATTTTGAATGACAACATTGGGAATTTGAACCGTTTTGTAGGTCATCAGGCGACACTCTAAGGTGTACGTTCCGTTGGGTAATTCTAGTCTGTATTCCCCCATAACATCAGAGACTGTTCCATAACCTGTACCAACAGCGGTAACAATAGCACCAATAACGGGCTCACCTTTTTTCTGTTCGTTGATTTTACCAAAAACCACATAGGTTTTGGAGTTGAGATTTTGCGCTTCTGATATTGAAAACAGACCTTGCAATACCACAGCGGTAAACAGTAAAATTATTTTTTTCAGCATGGTGCAAAATTTGCCCAACAAGAAAAAGAGATTGTGACGCCGAAATTAAGGCTTTGTTAAGAGGTGCTTGTTGGCGGTTGAATACTTCCCATAAGATCTGACCAAAGTTTTTGGAACAATTCAAGGACTTCTTCATTCAATCCATACTTGCATTGAGCACCAAAAATTCTACCTTTGATTAGTCCTACTCGCTTTAGTTCCCTAAGGTGTTGGATAACTGTTGTTGGCGCAACGTCAGGAATACTCACTATTTCACCTTCAATCCACCCACCTTTTTCAGCCAGAGCCTTAAGAATCAGTAATCGGGCAGGATGTCCAATAGACTTGGACAAGGTAGCCAGTTGATGCAGGTTGGTATCTTCGTAGTTCGTGCGCTTCATTCCTTCGCAATGTGATAGAATTCACGTGACTACAATGTTAGAAGAAGATTAAAAAATTGTATATAAATGAAAAATCCAGCGCTACTTACGTAACACTGGATTAACAAATGATTTTATTTTCGCTTAGTAGTTGAACTGCATTTGAATTCTTAACAAATGTCCCTTTTCATTGTAATCAGGAGTGGCGCGATCGGCATATTGGCGGTGCGAACTTAGATATGACGCAGTCATTTCAAAATTCCTAACAGGAATCCATTCAATTCCGGCTTCCCATTCATTTACTTTGTAACTACGAGCATCTTTTTCCATCTTCTTACCACCGTCAAAGTATTGGGCGCGAACAAACGGTTGGAAAACTTGTCCTTTAATCTCTTGTCTGTAACTTATGGTTGCAAATCCTCCGGTAAGCTTTTGTGTCATGATTGAATCTAAAACGCTGTTGTATTCGGGACCTCTACCAACTGTATATTCGGCTAAAATCCCCAGAGGTCTCGGTTGCATCATAATCCCAATAGCCACTCTTTCATCATCATACTCTTTGTCGTCTGTGTAACTTACTCCGGTTGAAAGTGCATCATCTGTCATGACATACCTTCCGGAGTAGGCCATTACACCAGGCTCAATGATTTGATTCTTGATTCTGAAGGGGTAGCTCAATTTTGCAACGACATGCAGTTGATCGTTTAATTCAGGTTTGTTGGCGGTTTGACCATTGTACAAACCAACAGTAAATACGCCGTAATCGCCCATGCCTTTGTTGCCATTTGCTGCTAGGGTATCTCTTTGAAGTTTTCTGATTTTTTCAGGTGCCCACATAAAAAATGCACCGAAATCACGCTCATTAGGCACCGCACTATTTAGTGCATCTGAACGATCAAACGGCAGACGATTTGAAGAGCTCTGCATGTTTTCAAAGCCATATGGAACTTTACTTTGTCCAAACCTTATTCGGTATTCATTTTTATCGTCCAGACCCAAATCAAAATAGGCATCTCTCACCTGTAAATAGTGAAGGTTCTGTGACTTGTCTGCTTTCACATTAATTGTTCCTGCATAATCGAACTGAATGTAAGCAAAAACTCGTTGGTGAACTTGGCCTTGGTATACAAGGCGCGCTCTTCTGAAGGCAAAAGAATTGTTGTCACCCCATGATTTGTCGCATTGTTCACATTTCAAATCTGGATTTGACTCTAGCAATCTATTGTAGCGGAATTGGGCATATCCGCTAAATCGCATTTTGTCGTACCATTTTTTTTCTTCTGATTTGGGTTTTTCATTTGCTGTTGTTGATACGCTTGGGCTACTTTGCGCCGTGGCAAACAATCCAATCAACAAGAAAGCATAAGTAGTTAAGATTCTCATAACATATAATTTATGGTCGGCAAAACTAGACGTTGGAAAATAGTTTATGTGTCAAACCAGCGTTATGAGTTTGTTAAGAGAAAGTTATGCAAAAAAATGTTGATAATGCATGGAATGTCCGGTAAAGAGCCGCTCTGAATCGTAGCTTTATACTTCCTTGTAGGAAATTAAGTGCCTTGCGTTCTAGTGGCCCCCTGTAGGATAATAATTTTCATAAAAGCAATGCTTTCTTAACATTGGCATAACATTTCAAGCCGTAGTTTGCTGCAAAATAATAAATATGAAAATCAGTTCACTTTTCTCTTTTATGGTTCCAAAGAATGGATTGTTCTTTGACCTTTTCGCGGAGGACACAGCTAATTTGGTTGAGCAAGCAAAAAGATTTAATCAGTTGTTTACTGCAACAGATAAGAATGAGCTTTCAGCAATCATCCGTGATATCCGGGATTTGGAGCACAAAGGAGATGAAATGACGCACAAGATTTTCTTGGAATTGGCCGATAATTTCATTACACCATTTGATCGTGAGGATATCCATGCTTTGGCTGCCAGTATTGATGATATTGCAGATTATATCAATGGTTGCGCATCAAGAATTCAATTGTATGGTGTTACAGAGTTTAGTAAGCCCATGGAAATGATGAGCGAAGTTTTATTGAAGCAGGTTGTTGAGATAGACACAGCAATTCGTGATTTGAGAAATATGCGCAATGCCCAACGTGTTCGTGATGCCATTGTTCGCATTAACTCATTAGAGAATCATGCTGATGATATTTTTGATGAAGCAATTGCACGATTATTTTCTGAGCAAGACAATGCCATGGTATTGATCAAGCAGAAAGAAGTATTGAGCAGTTTGGAAACCGCCACAGATAAGTGTGAGGATGTTGCCAACGTTTTAGAAAGTATCTTGGTCAAAAATTCTTAATCCATTATGGAATATTCAACTTTTTTAATTGTCATCATTGCGCTTGCTTTGATTTTTGATTTCATCAATGGTTTTCATGATGCGGCCAACTCGATTGCAACAGTGGTGTCCACAAAGGTCCTAACTCCGTTTCAAGCTGTAGTTTGGGCAGCGTTTTTCAATTTTGTGGCATTCTTTATCTTTAAAGATCACAGTGTGGCCAACACAATTGCAAAAACAGTTCAGGATCAATTTACCTCACCTGAAATGCATCCACTTCCAATGATTTTCGCTGGATTGCTTTCGGCCATTGCTTGGAACTTGATTACTTGGTGGTATGGAATTCCTTCTTCTTCATCACATACTTTGATTGGCGGATTTGCAGGAGCGTTTGTTGCTGCGTTTGGTTGGGAAGCCGTTCGTGGTGGAGTAGTGGGTGCCACGGCAATTTTTATTGTTGTGGCTCCTGTTACAGGTATGATCATGGCTTACTTAATTTCTATTTGGTTTTTAAATTCGTTTAGAAAAGGCCCTTGGATGAAATTGGTTTCTTTAGCAATTATTGCAGGAACAACTTGGTTGGTCTGGAATGCATTAGAATTCAAAAAGGATTTCAATGGCGGTGCGTCATATACTCTGGTATTCGAAGAGAAAGTAGATAAAGAGAAATTGAAGTCAGCGCTTAAGATTACGGATGAAGTTACATTAAAGGAGTATTCTCCAATTATTAAGGCTGGTAAAGATAGTACTGGTGCAGAGGATAAGTCAGGGACGATATATGTTGTACGTACGGACTACAAGAAGAAAGTAGGGGAGACTGAGGTGAATGCTGAAGTTACTTCTACGATCGAGAAAAAATTGAAGAAGAAGATTGAAACACCTTTTGCCATTGCAGATGCGCACAAAATTGGTGCTGATGCAGAAGAGAAAGAGCGTTTTGATAGTTCCAATTTGAAAGCTGATTTTGAAACGTATTGGTTGAAAGTTTTCTTCCATGGAAGCAACTTCAAATGGATATTGTTGGGATTCATTGTTGTGGTGATGGGGGTATTTACTTTGTTCTTGAGTTCTTTGAATAACTCCAGAGCCAATCATTGGTTCAAAAGATTGCAGCTGTTCTCCTCTGCTGCATTCAGTGTGGGTCATGGAGGTAATGATGCTCAAAAAGTAATGGGTATTATCACCATTGCTTTGATTGCTAACGGGAATATTACAACCATGAAAGAAATGCCCAATTGGGTGCCTTTGGCCTGTTATGCTGCAATTGCCATTGGAACAATGAGCGGTGGTTGGAAGATTGTAAAAACCATGGGTAATAAAATTACCAAGGTGACACCATTCGAGGGGGTTGCTGCAGAAACGGCGGGTGCGATTACATTGTTCTTCACAGAAGGTATGAAATTTCCATGGAAATTGGGTGGTGAAGTTATTAAAGGTATTCCTGTGAGTACCACGCATACCATTACCGGTTCGATCATCGGGGTGGGTATTACCAAGCGCATCAGCGCAGTTAAGTGGGGTGTAACTGGTAAGCTTTTAGTGGCTTGGATTATTACAATTCCAATTTCAGCTGCTATGGGTGCATTGTTTTACTACGCTTGCTTGATGTTCGGAATCAAGTAATGGATGTATGATGAAATAAAAAAGCCTCGAAATTTCGAGGCTTTTTTTTGATGTATCAGTCAGTTTATTCAGCTTCCTCAGTGGGTTCTTGGGCAACAGCAAAGTCCAACATAGATTTGCTTTGCAATAGATTGTACCATTGGAAGAACTTTTTCAAGTCACTCTCATAAACGCGGTCCTGGTCGTAGTTCGGAAGAACCTTGAGCATGGCTTCACGAATTTCTTTTCCTGAAGATTTGTGGCTAGGTCCAGCCTCTCCGTTAAATACACTTTTAGCATTTTCAAGCACCTCACGCAATGCGATGTCTTCTTCAGTGGTAAACATACTGATGTCCGACAACGTGCTTACTTTCTGTGATGAGTGGATGGGGTGACGATTGCCGTCCAACAATGATTCTGCAATCACCACATTCTTTCCGCCGCTGATCACTTTAAAAAGTCCTGGCTTTCCCGATACGGTGATGATTTTTTCCAATTCTACTTTCATAATTATTTTGATGAATGACCCAAATCTAATCATGAAATGATTTCTTTCTTGTTAAACCTTCCATTTTCAATTAAAATTATCTTTGTAGAATGAATTCAGAATGGAAAAAGGGTGATTTGGTAAGATTTCTTAATGATGAGGGGCAAGGTACCATCACAGAAATCAATTGGGAAAAAGGGGAAGCGATGGTTGAGGATGAAAGTGGTTTTTCCTTTCCACATCCTATTGCTGAATTGGTTCAAGTAAAATCCATGGAGTATGAAGCCAAGCGTTATGCGCATTCGCAGCAGGATGTGCAAGTGCATCTGGAACGCAACACACATGATCAGGCTCTGAAGCGAATCAATCGCGACTTTAAATTGTTGTATAAGAATGAACTGGCTTCTTCAGAACGTAGAAGAGGGGAGTTGATGGAAGTGGATTTGCATATCCATCATTTGATTCATTCTCATGAGGGCATGTCCAATGGTGAAATCATTTCTATCCAATTGGAGCATTTTGAGCGCATGATGCGAATTGCTGTAAAGGACAAAATAAGAAAGATCGTTTTCGTCCATGGAGTGGGGCAAGGGGTATTGAGAGGCGAAATACGACGTATGCTCAAGGATTATTATCCCCAATGTCAATACAGAGATGCATCTTGGCAACAATATGGCCAAGGTGCAACAATGGTGGAATGGTGATTATTTCACCTTCCCTTCGCTAGGCTCGAATTTTATGGATGCAGAGTTGATACAATATCTCAAACCTGTTGGAGCAGGCCCATCTGTGAAGACATGTCCCAAGTGCCCTCCGCATTTGCTACATGTAACTTCTGTGCGAATCATACCATGAGTTTTGTCCACATGTTCAGAGATTACACTGTCTTGTGTGGGCTTAAAATAGCTTGGCCATCCGCACCCCGAATCAAATTTGCTTGAAGATTCAAATAGTGGTGTTCCACATCCGGCACAATGGTATTGCCCTTTTTCATGGTGGTTCCAGTATTCACCAGTGAATGCTCTTTCGGTTCCTTTTTCTCTTAAAATTCTGTATTGCTCAGGAGTCAATACTTGCTTCCACTCTTCTTCAGTTTTCATAGGTGCTTGTTTAATTTCTTGTTTCGTCTCAATGGATAAATTACTAGTATGTGTTTCAGGAAGGGTTCTGCAGCTCATCCATACAAGGGCAGAGAAAATGAGTAATTGAATCTGTTTCATGATCAATGAACTTTTTATAAGTTGAGATATTGCGCAGTGACAGACTTAGAACCTTTCTTTTTGCATTCTTTAAGAGGTCCTTGGAAAATCAATTGCCCTCCTTTGTTTCCTCCTTCAGGACCCAACTCAATCAGCCAGTCGGCACAAGCAATGATATCTGTGTGATGCTCTATCGTCAGGATGGTATGACCTTCATTGAGCAGCGCTTCAAAACTGGACATCAATTTGGATACGTCGTGCGCATGCAAACCGGTGGAAGGTTCATCAAACAAAAACAATGTATGTTCCTGATTTTTCTTGGACAAAAAACTGGCTAGTTTGATCCGCTGTGCCTCTCCGCCGCTCAATGTGGAACTACTTTGTCCCAATGAGACATACCCCATACCTACATGCTGTAGGGGTCTAAGCTTGGTGATGAGGTTTTTGTGAATTCGTGAGGTGGGGTGTTCAAAGAAAACCACCGCTTCGTCTACCGTCATTTCCAATACATCCGCAATGCTTTTCCCTTTGTATTCTACTTCAATTACTTCATCCTTGAATCTTTTCCCTTTGCAGGATTCACAAACCAATTGCACATCTGCCATGAATTGCATGGAAACCGTCTGCACGCCTTCTCCTTGGCAAGATTCACATCTTCCGCCATCTACGTTAAATGAGAAATGAGTTGGCGTTAACCCACGTTGGTTAGAGCCTGGCTGAGATGCAAAGATTTCTCTGATTTCGTCGTAAGCTTTTAGGTAGGTTATCGGATTGCTTCGTGAACTTCTTCCAATGGGATTTTGATCAACAAAAATGACATGCTTTATTTTCTTCAGCGCACCGCCTAGTTGAGTGTATTTATTGGATCCACTGATGGGCTCTCCCACATGCTGTGAAAGAGCAGGGTACAATATATTCTTGATCAGTGTTGATTTTCCTGATCCACTTACCCCAGCGATTGCGGTGAGTGCATGAAGTGGAATTTGAATATCAACATGTTGAAGGTTGTGCTCGTGGGCACCTTCTAATGTGATAAAATCTTTTCCAATAATTGAAGGAGACTTTCTTTCTATTTTTCTGAATTTGTTCAGGTATTGGGCAGTCAAAGATTCTTTGTGTTGTAGTAGTTTTTTTCCTGGACCACTAAACACAACTTGTCCTCCAAGAGATCCAGCTTCGGGCCCCATGTCAATGAGATGGTCGGCTTCAAGCATTATTTTTTCGTCATGTTCAACAACAATGACGGTATTGCCTTGTTCTTTGAGTTGTTTTAAAACACCAATTAGTTTTTCCGTGTCTTTGGGATGCAGTCCGATGGAGGGTTCGTCTAAAATGTAAATTGAACCCACTAGAGACGAACCTAAATTGGTTGCCAAATGTATCCGTTGACTTTCGCCTCCACTGAGCGTGCTGCTCAATCGATTCAATGTAATGTACTCCAATCCCACATCCATTAAAAACTGAAGTCTTTGCGTAATCTCTTGAAATATTCTCTTGCCAATTTCCAACTCTGGCTTTGTCCATTTTACTTCATGAAAGAATTGAGTTAATTCTTTGATGGGCATTTGAACCATTGTACTCAGGTCCATTCCATGAATCTTGACATAGGTGGCATCCTTTCTCAATCGCGTTCCTTGGCAATCTGGACAAGTGGTTTTGCCACGGTATCTAGAAAGCATAACACGGTATTGTATTTTGTAAGCTTCTTTCTCTAGGAATTGAAAAAAGTCATAAATGCCATGGAAATGCGGTGTGCCATTCCACAGCATATCTCGCTCTTCTTTGGTTAAATCCTTGTAAGCTTTGTGAATGGGGAAGTTCGATTTTTTTGCACTTAATACCAATTGATCTTTCCACTCGCTCATGACGTTCCCTTTCCAACATTGCACTGCGTCTTGGTAGACGGAGAGACGCTTATCAGGAATAACCAAATTTTCATCTACACCAATGATGCTTCCAAATCCGCCACATTTTTTACAAGCTCCTATTGGATTATTAAAAGAAAAAAAGTGAAGTGAAGGAATTTCGAAAGTCATTCCATCTAATTCAAATTTATTGGAAAATGTGTAGTACTTTTTTGCATCGGCATGGTACAATGACATTTCACCGTTACCTTCTTTGAAGGCTGATTCTAAAGAATCGGATAGACGATTCATTTCGTCCTCATTCTCACTGTCCATCGCCAAACGATCAATGATCAAATAACCAGAATCTAGTGATTGCGATGAAGGCAGTTCTTCAAGTTTTTGAAGTTCGTCTTTCACCCAAATTCGACTAAAACCTTTTTGAACCAACAAATCCACAGACCAATTTTTGTCACTCAAATCGACGAGAATCAGAAATTTTCCGCCATTGTGCTTGGACATTGATTTTTTTACATCGGTGGTGGTGTGTCTTTTTACTTCGTTGCCGGAAATGGGCGAGAAGGTTTTACCCACTCGGGCATATAGCAATTTGAGGTAGTCGTAAATCTCAGTGGTTGTTCCTACCGTCGAGCGAGAACTCTT